>MDSV01179839.1_pt1 | contig 12104 bp, 12 predicted proteins | sample 810851 | NCBI WGS metagenome assembly MDSV01 (sample SAMN05326640, study PRJNA326480) | marine metagenome | isolation source: seawater | place: Atlantic Ocean: North East | collected 2012
AAAAGTTAAATAAAGAAGTTCATGTTGGAAATATTTTTTCTTCAGATTTGTTTTATGATCCAAGAGGAGTTGAAAGGTTTGAGAATCTTGCTTCTATGGGAATTTTAGCAGTAGAAATGGAAGCAGCAGGCCTTTATGGTGTTGCTTCTGAGTATGAAGCGGAAGCCTTAACAGTAGTTACTGTCTCTGACATTATCAGAGGCGGTGAGTTTAAACAGATGAGTTCTGAGGAAAGAGAAATCGGTTTAAAAACTATGGTTGAAATAACATTAAATTCTTTATAGAGATAAATTAGATTTTATAAATAGTGAATATTTTTAACATGATTATTTTTATTAACTAAAAAATCGATTTCTTTATATAAACTAAAGTTTTTTAACTGATAGTTTTTCCAATTTCCAAAATATGGTCTTGTAAGATTTACAACACCAGCAAGAGCATCCATACCAACCCCAATATCAAGGTAAACTGATCTATTGTAATTTTTAAATTCATGAAGAAGACCTGTTTTAACATGTCCAATACCAACTAAAAATAAGTTGCTATTTGCTTTAGTCAACTGCTTCTTTACTAGTCTTTTTGTCTTACTTAGATTATCAGCAGCGAATCTTTGAGGAATCGAAATATAATCAGAAAATTTTTCGATTCCAAGGTATTCTCTGTATTCTTGTTTCTCCATTAATGAGTTAATTAATTCTAATTTTTTATCTGCTCCTACTAAGCCAATATTTTTAACAGTACTTTGTAAAATCCATTTATTTGAAAGCAGTCCATAAACATATTCAATGAGATAGTCTGGTGGTTTATTAAAATAATTTTCAAAATTTTCTCTGTGTGATTTCGACATTAAAGATAAGTAATAATCATTTTTTGTTGAACCTTGTACAAATTTTTTATGATTTATTAAAAAATATGGTCTTTTCAAAGCTCGTCTTCCAGGTTTCGCACTTCCTCGTGGAATTTTATTCAAGAAATAAAAATCACCATCACCAAATCTACAGTATGTTACATTTTTTTCTTCTTCTAAATTTTTACTAAGGGTTGATTTAAAATCAAGTAATCCATTTTTAAAATTTTTGTAAGTATCTTCTGAGAAGTATGCTTCTGGTGGCATTAAGTATTCTGTTCCTTCTATTTCATATTGATTTAACATATTTAATCCTCTGCAGAATAACTTTAATTATAAAACCAAGTGTCCAATTATTTTAGAATTATAAATAACTTCTACTCTCACTCAAATTAAGTTATAAGATTTAAGTACTTTCTTTATTTTCCATTTGATTCTATTAAAAATTGTAATTGTGTATGTTATCTTATAATCATCATAACATGATGAAACACTCGGCAAGCCTTCATATCTATCATTGAACGCTTCAAAAAACATAGTAGATAATCCAAGAAGCTTAAATGAATGAATTGATTCAATAAAATTGGTAGAATTAATTTTGTTATTCAGTGGATGTATTTGTTTTTGAAAATCTTCATCTTTATTAATTAGATCTTCAGCATCAACGTAAAGTGAAGAATTTTCGAAGTCCTTATAAGTACCTTTATTTCCAATAACTAATTTTTCATCATTTTGGTAGTTAATTTCAATATAACCAATATCATAATTTCTAGGATTTTTTATTATCACTTTTTTGTTTTTATCAAAATAAATTAAAAGCTCATCGCGTTCTGAATTCCGATATCTTTTTGACTTTACAACTTTTGTATCAATCAAATGTTTTGCTAGTGCAACTCCATGATATTCGTAACCAGAGAACCTCATTAAAACATTATTTATGTTTCCATATTTTTGCACTACATCTAAAAAAGGTAAAAACTTTATATCTTGCATTACCTTCACATTTGTTTTTCTAGCATTAAGATATACTTCTCTCGTTACTGGTGTATCAATTAATATTTTGTAATTATTAACATTTCCAATTGATTTAAGTATCTTACTCACCTGTGCTGGAGGTACTGAAATTATTATTAAGTCGTAATTTGAATAATCAATAATTTCAGAGCCAAATTTAAAACAATCACTTTCAATATCTTCAGAAACAAATTGTTTACCGCTTAAGGTAACAAACTCAATCTTAATATCTGGATTAACAATTGATAAAGCAGGAAGAATAGTTCTTTTTGTTCTTGGACCTGCGCCAAACATTAATACTTTATGCATAAAAAAATTATAGTAGCCAGCATGTAATTTATTTCGGGTACGGTAATTATAAAAATATTTTGTATGATATGTATATGTATGATGCGATAATTTTAGGAAGAGGACCTCTTGGTGTATATACAGCAAGCACTTTAATAGAAAAAGGCATGAGGGTATTAAATATAGACTGTGGTAAAAACTTAAATGAATTAAGAGAGAATCAAACAGTAGTTAGTAATTTTAATTGGAAATCAAAACAAGAAGCACCATCATTAAATAAAAATGCAAGTGATTTTATGTGGAATGGAGGCTGTATGTCTGTTCCAGTAACTCAACTAGGTCTTGATTTCCCAAAAATACCTATAAATGAAAAAGATTATACAGAATCCGTTGATAGAGTAAAAAAATTTTTAAACATTGATGATTTTGATTTTTTAGAGAACAGACCAAATAATTCCAATAATTTAAACAAACGTCATAAATCCAGAAAAGACATTAGATATACCTATATTTTAAATGACTGGAGTTTTGAAAGTCAGATTATGTATTTAGAAAGTAATAATGATTACACATATATGGATGAACTAACAGTTTTTAAATTTTTACCAGGAGATGAAATAGAGATTCAATGCTTACAAAAAGATGGATCAACCATTTCTTTTTCTTGTAAGCAGCTATATCTTTGCTTAGGAGCAATTGAAAATACTCGACTTCTTTTAAATAACAACGAAAAACTACAGCTTCAAGATAAAGCAGTTGGACTTAATCTAAGTGATCATTTAAGATTGCCAGTTGCCAGAGTTGAATTGAGTGATATTGAAGCATTTAAAAATCTATTTGATGCTAATCAAAATATTTTAGAAAACAATACTATCTTACCAAGATTAGTAAATGAGGAGCATTCAATTCAATCTTATGCATACTTTAAAATGTGGAGATACAATAGTTTAATTTTGAGGAAGTTTAAATTAAATTTTCTAAAGAAGAAATTTAAATTTTCTGGAACTTGTGAAATGTTTATATTTGCAGAAAAACCTGCAAATAATAAAACAATTATAAAAATTTCCGAAAATAATAGTATTCCAGAAATGATTGTAAGTGCAACTATAGAAGAAAATGATATCAATTTATTTAAAGATTTAGCAAATAGTTATTTTGAAATATTAAATAATAATTACGGAGATTTTGTAAAAAATATTAGACATTTTAAAATTTCTAATAGAGATGAATATTTAGAAACCATTTATTCTGCAAATCATCCTTCAGGCACAACAAAAATGGGAACCAACTCTAAGGAGTCAGTGGTAAATAATCTATCCCAAATTTGGGGATTTAATAATATACATGTCTTTGGATCTAGTGTATTTCCAAGACCTTTTTATATTCACCCAACTTTTCCAGCAATGGTGTTGGCTGACTACTCTTTAAATTCTAAATAAATTTTTACGTCTTTAAATTAAGAGTATATTTGTACTAGCTTTATTTTCCCCAATTGTATTAATCAGATTAAGCATAAAACCAGGTTTTACTTTTTCTTTTTTTAAATAGTTTACTTCTGCAAAATAAAATTTATATCCACAACCTATAAGTCGATCTTCAACTTTATCGATATAATTTTTGTACTCTTTAAATTTTAATTTATAAAACGTTGGATTAAATTCAAAAAATACGGGAAAAAGTTTATTTGAGATCTCACTGTTTAATATTTCAAGATCGAGTCCTTCCAAATCAATCCATAAAAACAAATTTTTATCAAGTACATCCGATATTATTTCTTTTAGCTTCTCAGTCTGGATTTCAGCTGTTTCGTTTATAGAAAATCCAAATTCTTTTGTATATCTACTTAGTTCATTTTGATCTTCAAAAACTCTAGAGCATCCTCTTTCTTCAATAAAATCTACGAATATTCTTGATTGACTATTTTCTCCAACTAGTTTATTTTTTAAAAGAAATTTATCTTCCAATTTATTAATTTTTACATTTGCACTCAATAATTCAAAATTATCTCTGTTTCCCTCAATACATATAAATTTAAGCTCCTTATCTATAAAAGAAGCAGAAATAGATGAGGTCCCAACATTTGCACCAATATCAACAAAGTAGTCAATTTTTATATCTTCTTTTTTTAAAATATCTAAAATATTTTCCACAGAATTTGTTGAGTAAGGTTTTTTGTTGTAATAAGTTTTTTTTGCAATGATTCTACTATTTGTATTTAATATGTACTCACCATATTGTGTAGTAATTAAAAAATTTTTATTTCTAGGCATAAGATTAAATATTATTCGTCTAATTAATTTTATATTTGAGAAAAGTTCGAATAATTTTGAAATTGGTTTAAAAATAGATTCAGAAAAAGCAATAAAATTTTCAAAAAAGAAATTTATAATTTTAAACTTTTTTAGAAATTTCATCATTCACAAATTTTACTATGAACTAGAAAGCTTCTCTTATTAAAAAATGGATTCTTGATACCGCCACTAAAAAATATAAAACAGTGTAATTGTTAATTATGTTTTTCAACTGAAACATGTTTAAATAAAATATGACTGTTATATTAAACAACGAAAAGCTTATTTTTATTAAAGGTAGCAAAGTCGCAGGCTCTTCATTCGAATTTGCACTTTCTAAATTTGCTAGTCCAAATGATATAATTACTCCTCTTAATAAAGACGAAGAAGAACTTAGAAGAAAGCTTAAGTTTAAATCTTCACAAAATTATTTGTATTCTTCCAGTGAGCTATTAAAAATAAATAAAAAAATGTTCTTAAATAAAATTATTTTTAAAAAAAAATATGAAAAATTCACCACCCATGATTCAGGAGAAAGATTGTTTAGTTTATTACCAGATGATTTATGGAATAATTACAAAAAACTTGGGATTGTTAGAAATCCGTATACTTTTATTGTTTCTGCATATTTCTGGGCTAACAGATTAAATAAATTCAACAATATTGAAGAGTTTATAAAATTAAGACCAGATGTTTTAGATAGATTTAAAAATTTTTATTTTATTAAAGGAAGAGATATTGTTGACATCTACTTGAAATTTGAAGATATTAATAATGAAATAAAAAAATTAGAAAAATTATACCCAAGCCTTGATGGATTAAGTGAAACATTTGCAGATTTTAAATTAAAAGAAGGAATTAAACCAAAAAATTTAGATGAATTAAATTACTTGAGAGAATACCCTAACACCATAAATCTAATTAATAGGAAAATGGAATACTTTTTTAATAAATTTAATTATGAAGTAATTGACGAATATTAAGATAATAGATGTGAAAATATTAATATTTGGCCTTCCTGGTAGTGGTAAAACAACCTTAGCGAAATCATTAGTCAACCTAATAGGAGGTATTCATATCAATGCAGATGAGGTTAGGGAAAAATATGACGACTGGGATTTTAGTAATGAAGGAAGAACGAGACAGGCTTACAGAATGAAATTTCTATCTGATGGTGTCGTTCAAGCCGGAAAGATTGCAGTTGCTGATTTCATTTGTCCAACAAAAAACACCAGAGAAGATTTTAATGCTGATTTTAGCGTATGGATGAATACTATTGAAAAAGGAAGATTTGAAGATACTAATAAAATGTTTGAAAAACCAAATAATATTGATTATGAAATAAATAAATGGTCTGAAGAAAACCCCTTAATTATTCAAACACTCATTAATGAATATTTAGAAAGGAAATAAAGACATGTTTGATTGGTATAAGCCAACGACTCAAATGTTGGGGAGGTGGCAGCCTTGGCATGATGGACATACAGCTTTGTTTAAGAAAGCCCTTCTTGAAACTGGTCAAGTCTGCATTTTAGTAAGAACAGTACCTAAGGATACAGAAGCAAGCGGAGGCAGAACAGATACAACACAGGATGATAATCCATTTAATTATGATGAAGTAGTAGAGAACATTGAACAGGGATTAAAAAAAGAAGGGTTCACATTAGGAGAAGAGTACATAATTGAAAAAGCACCAAATATTGTGGACATTAGCTACGGTAGAGGTGTGGGGTATAGCTTTACAGAACACAATCTAGGTGAAGAGATCCATAATATAAGCGCTACAGAAATTAGAGAACAACTAAGAAAAGACGGGAAGCTTTAACCCTATTTAAATTGAGGAACTTTATCACAATAGTTTTTATTCAATTAATATATTAAAAATGAGCAATAAAAAAGCACTTGTTTTTGGGGGCGGCGGTTTTATTGGCTCTCATATGGTTAAAAGATTAAAATCTGAAGATTATTATGTTAAAAGCGTTGATTTAAATTATCCAGAATTTTGTGAATCATTTGCTGATGAATTTTTGATATATGACTTAACTAATCCAGAATTAATTACTGAGATTCTTACCTTTGCTGAGGACCAAGCATACGATGAGATTTATCAATATGCTGCAGACATGGGAGGCGCAGGATTTATTTTTACCGGAGAAAATGATGCAGAAATAATGACTAACTCGGGTTTAATAAATATGAACTTACTCAAAGGACAACTAGACATAAATAATAAATTTAATATAAACAGTACTAAGATTTTTTATAGTAGCTCAGCTTGTATTTATCCAGAATATAATCAATTAGACCCTAATAACCCAGACTGTTCTGAAGAATCTGCTTATCCTGCAGATCCAGATTCAGAATATGGTTGGGAGAAGTTATTTAGTGAGAGGCTATATCTTTCCTATAGTAAGAATTTTAATATTCCAGTTAGGATTGCCAGGTTTCATAATATTTTTGGTCCAGAAGGAACCTATGACGGAGGAAGAGAAAAAGTACCTGCTGCAATATGTAGAAAGGTTGCAAAATCTGAAGATGGTACCATTGAAATTTGGGGTGACGGAAAGCAGACTAGGTCATTTTTATATATTGATGAATGTATTGAAGCAACAAGAAGATTAATGAGTTCAGATTTTATTGGACCAGTAAATATAGGATCTGAAGAGATGGTAAGTATAAATGAATTAGTTAATATTGTTGCAGAAGTAGCGAATAAGGAAATTACTCCTAAGCATATAGATGGTCCACTTGGCGTTAGGGGGAGAAATTCAAACAATAATTTAATAAGGGAAAAATTAGATTGGGACTATACGATGACTCTTAAAGAAGGAATTGAAAAAACATACAACTGGATTGAAAGTCAGCTATTAGGTGAATGAAAATAAAGCTAGTAATAAATATCTAATCTTGCTCTCTGGATCACCTAGGGGAGGCGAAAAAGCTTGGAAGTCTCTCATTAAATATGTTAAAGAGCCTTTATCTGCTGATCTTGCTATTTCTTACGGTGATAATTTTAAAATACCAAATATATTAAAAGAAAATATTACCTATGATTGGAAATTTACTGAGCCAGAAAATTGGATTGATTATTTTGCGAAAGAATATAAAGGTACCTGGAAAGAATTTCTTCTATTAGGAAAAGATTTAGGAATGGCAGGTGGGCTTGATAATAATTCTGGATCTGGTGCAATTGTCTCAGCTTTAAAAGATATAATTTATAAAAATTATTTAGAAATCGTAGTCAAGTACGAATATATAATTCACACAAGATTTGACCAGCTCTATGTAGATTTTCAAGATGAGTTTTCGGGAGATTACATATGGATACCAGAAGGCGAAGATTATTTTGGTATTTGTGATAGATTTGCAGTATTTCCTAGTAAATATGCAAAAGAATACTTTAGTATTTGCCAATATATTGATAGTCCAGAAAGCTTAAGTAATGCTCCTGAAAACGTCTCCCCAGAGAGTGTTCTTATAGAAAACTTAAAGTTCAATAAATTAGAAGATAAAATTATAAGATTCAAGAGGAACCATCTTACTGTAGCTTTAGATTCAGATGGCACAAGATGGCGTCAGGCAAAATATAAGATTTATTTTTTTGGTAAAACAATGATGAAATATCCTGATGAATTTATTGATTCTATTTCTAATATAAAAGAAAAATATGGCTTTATAAGGTTGGTATTGACACGACCAGTTCTAACTTTTAACTATCTTTACTTATTGTTAAGAAGGTTACTAGGTAAACTTAAATCAGCTATTTTATGAAAAAAAAATATATATTAATAACTGGATCAGACGGTTTAGTAGGTTCAGAATGCGTAGAGTTTTTTAGTGACTTAGGCTTTTCAATTTTAGGAATAGATAATAACTACAGGAAGAAATTTTTTGGTGAAGATGCTTCTGTACTTTGGAATAGAAATAGACTAAAGACTAAATACAAAAATTATAATCATCTAAATTTAGATATTACGAACGAGAAAAAAATTGAACAGGTGTTTAAAGAATTTGGAAAACAAATAGAGTTAATTATTCATTGTGCTGGACAACCTTCGCATGATTGGGCTGCTACTAATCCAATGCTCGATTTTAAAGTTAATTCATTTGGAACTATAAATCTTCTTGAAAATACAAAAAAATATTCTAAAGAAACACCATTTATTTACACTTCAACAAATAAAGTTTATGGAGATAATCCAAACAAAATTAAATTAATAGAAAATAAAAAAAGATATACGACAAGTAAAGGTTCAAAATATCGCAATGGTTTTAATGAAGAATTTTCAGTAGATAATACATTACATTCATTATTTGGGGCTTCAAAGCTATCAGCTGACATCATGATTCAAGAATATGGTAAATATTTTGGGATGAAAACAGTAGCTTTCAGAGGAGGTTGCTTAACTGGACCTAATCATTCAGGTACAGTTCTTCATGGTTTCTTGTCTTACTTAATGAAATGTACAGTTACTAGTAAAAAATATACAATATTTGGATATAAAGGAAAACAAGTTAGAGACAACATTCATTCAAAAGATCTTATCGAAGCATTTTATGAGTATTATAAAAAACCCACAAGCGGTGAAGCCTACAATATGGGTGGAGGAATAGAAAATAACTGTTCAATGTTAGAAGCTATAGAAATGTGTGAAAACATAACAGGGAAAAAACTTAGTTATGACTATGTTAGTGAAAACAGAAAAGGCGACCATAAGTGGTATATAAGTGATTTAAGTAAATTTAAATCACATTATCCTAAATGGAGACAACAATACACAATTGAGAACATGCTTGAAGAGATAGCATCAAAAAATACACAAAGATGGAGTTAAGTACATTAATTATTAAGCTTATTAGTAAATGAAGCAAAGAATACATTTTATTACATATGGAGACAGTCCAAAATATAGTATCTCCAAAAAACATATTTTGGGATTAGCAAAACACTCAGGTTTCTTTGAAAGCTGCTCAGGTTATTCAAAAAAAGACTTAGATTATGAATTCATAAATAAATACAATGATATTTTAAATGAAGAAAGGGGAGGAGGTTACTACCTTTGGAAACCAAGAATAATTTATAATGTATTAAAAAATATTAAACCTGATGATGTTTTGGTATACACTGACTCAGGATCAACATTTAATTATCACGCAAAAAATAGATTTTATGATTATATAGAACTTTTAATATCCTCAGAATTTGCAAATTTAAGATTTGAAAACAAAAAACAATATATTGAAAAATATTGGACCAGCAAAGAATTATTTGAGTATTTTAATGTAGATATAGATTCAAACAATGCTGAAAGTGTTCAATTAATGGGAGGGCACCTTCTATTCCAAAATAATGAACATACTAAAAATCTCCTTGAAGAATTTTTCGAAGTGGTAAATTATGATAGAAAGTTAATTACAGATTTTTATACAGAAAACTCCATAAAAGGTTTTCAAGAGAACAGACATGATCAAAGTATTCTTTCATTGCTTACAAAGACCTTGGGTGGAGTAATTTTAGAAAATGAAACTTTTTTTGACAAAGGCTCTGAAACACAAAAAAATTATCCGTTCTTAAGTGTTAGAAATTATGGTCATGGAAAGAGGGATCGAATTAAATTTTTAATTAATTTCAAAGAAATTAAGAAAAACCCAATATATTTCTAGTTCTTATTTATTTAGTTTTACAATTTCAAATAATATCAAAATATTTATATTTATAGGGTAAGGTTTATAAATAGTTAAACGTTTAGGTAAGAAATATTGGTATTTTTATTAAATTTATTAGAGCTTTTTATTAAGTATCAAATACTTTTCTTTTATTTCTACTTCTTAGGTAGATCGATAGTTTTTTTGTTTTCACACTATTATTTAAAAGAGGAAAATATTCCAGATACAATATTTTTTGTAAACTCAAAAATAGTATATCCAATTATAGGAATTGTATTTCTTGGAAATTTTTTGTTGATTGCAAATTTCTTTTTACCTTTAAAAAATATATTTGTCTTAATTTTCATGATTTTACTTATAATTCCAAATATATTTTTTACTAATCTTAATGTCTCTAATTTAATTAAGTTTGAAAACATTTTTAATTATTTAATAATCCCTTTGGTTTTAATAATTAGTTCTTTTGATATTTTATTTCACTATGACGCAGGATATTATCATCTAAATAACCAAAATTGGATATATGAATCCAATATAGTGCTTGGTTTTGTAAATATATTTTGGGCTTTCGGCATGTCTTCTATTTATGAGTACATATCTGCTTTTTTCTGGTTTGATCAATCATATATATTTCTTCACTTAATAAATTTGTTTTTTGTTCATTTCTTTTATACGTATTGTGTAGAAACAATTTTTAATGGCAAAGAAAAACTTCTTAAGAATGCTTCTTTATTTTTATTAATTTTTTCAATATTAGATAATTTTGGCCTTGGAGGAGGAAGGAACGGTTTTATTTACATTGAGTCAATGGGCAAACAAGACAACGCTATAGGAATTTTATTCTTTTTTCTTTCCATTACAATTTTTATATACATAAAAAATAAAGAAATAAATACTTTTGATTTCGTTTTCCTACCTTTAATATGTCTTTTTGCTTTAGAAATAAAAATAAGCTCTGCAATAGTAGTTTTTTTATATTTATATTTGTTGTTTTTGCTTATTAAAAATAAGAAATATAAAACCAAAGATATCTTTTTGGTTCATGTTCCTACCTTATTCTTTTCTTTTTTTTGGTTGTTAAAAAATCTTCTAACTTCGGGATGTTTGGTTTTCCCAATTTCAATAACTTGCATTAATAATTTTTCTTGGTTTGTTAAAGGTTCAACCACTGCATATCAAACAATAACAGTTAATTCGAGTTATAGTATTTTCAGGTTTAATTCAATAGTTGAAATGATTAATGCATATAGATTTGAAATCGGAGATATAAAAAACATTTACACAAACTTTTTAGTCTCATTTCTTATTTTGTTAATTTTAAGAAAAGTATTCTATACAAAGGTCGAAGATCAATTAAATATAAAATATATTTTAATTTCTTATAGCTTACTTAACATAGTTTATTTAGTTCTTTATGGACCTATACCTAGGTACTCTATAGGTTTTCAGCTTACATTAATAGGAATGATCGGACTTATTAGTAATGAATTAAAAATTAATATTAAGAAACCTTTTGTGTATTTGCTCATATTTTCATCAGTTGTATTGATAGTAAGATTAGATTCGTATTTTTATGCTTTTAGTAATCAAGAACCAAAGTACAAAAGCTTTAACCCAAGAGAGGCCGTAAATTACACTGCTTTTAATGAATATTGGTCAATTCCTTCGAATGGAGACCAGTGCTGGGTAAACATAAGGTGCAGTATGGCTGAGTCAGATATTACAATAAAAAACGAAAACTTTTTTAAAGCAGCCTATAAGAAATAAAATTAGCTATTTAATAATTTCATTAATTCTACAGAAACCAGTATTGATATAATTTTAGTTAAGTGAATTTAATCATTAGACAAAGTATGAGTAAATTCTTTATATTCAATTCTTTGAGCACATATTAAGCTATTTATTAAAGATAATCTTGCATATTTAATGCATTAATAAAATATAATTGAATTAAAGAGAAGTTAAAAATTAATACAAATATAGTCATAGATATAAAA
>MDSV01207151.1_pt1 | contig 12104 bp, 8 predicted proteins | sample 810851 | NCBI WGS metagenome assembly MDSV01 (sample SAMN05326640, study PRJNA326480) | marine metagenome | isolation source: seawater | place: Atlantic Ocean: North East | collected 2012
CCAGCGAGCTGAAGTGCGCGGTCACGGGAAGGTGGACGCCGCTGGAAGACCGGGAAGTGCTGAGGCGGCTGGAAAGCGGCGCGTTCGCGCCGCTGAGAGCGGCGCCCGAAGCGGACCGAAGCGGATCGAGCGCCGAGTCCGACGCGGCGGACGCGGCGGAGACGAAAGTCCGTTCGGGCTCGGACGACTGTGCCGTCGCGAGGGCCGTGCCCGTGGGCTTGGCCGCGGGCGGGCAGATCCTGCAGGTGGCGCCGTTCGCGCTGGTGCGGAAGGGGCCGCTGGGCGGACCCGCGGGCGCGGCGCTGGCGAGGCGCGTCGCGACGTGGCGGCGCGCGACGGGAGACGCGGGGGACGCCATCGTGTACCTGGTGGACCTCGAGGGCGTCGCGGCGGAGCGTCCGACGGGGGTCTCCGTTGCGGACGAGCGCGCGAGTGACGCGGAGACCTTGTCCGCGAACGCGTCTTCCGCGGAGGCTGAGGAGGAGCGGGAGGCTTCCCAGTAGCGAGACGGTAGCTACTACTTTCAGTACGTAGTCTCTATACACGAAAAGTGCACCGGGCCGACCCGGCGTTCATCAGGTCGATGTGTCGGATGTACCGTGAGAAGTTCGTTGTTTCCGACGCCGACACGCCCAGACCCGCCGCGTCGAGCACAAAGCGCTCGAGGCGGGAAGGGAGGCTCATGGTGGCCCCGCTCCTCAAGCCGCTCTCGGCGCTGAGCGTGGCGAGCGCGACCTCGAACCTGCCTCCGGTGCGTCCCGCCCCCGACCGCGCCTGGCGACACGCCACGGAATGCGAAATTCGTTCAACACGTCCAAGCGTCGCGCGCGGCGGCCGAGTCCTGACCCCTCACCCCCTCTCGGGTCGCGAACCGCAGGATGTGCTCATTTGGCTGCGTCGATTGACCCTGTTTGGAGTCGGATTCAAGCTGGTGCGCACCCCGACGCCTCTTCACCCCCGCGAGGACCCGCGTCGCCCCGCGACGGGCGCCACGTCCGGTGCCCGAATCGGCCACTTCCGACTGCCACTCGGCCCGGCGCCGATGTGCTCGGACCGCGCCCTCGCGAACCGCACACCCGATACTGACTCTCCGCATACTCTCCTCCGCAGGGTCGCGGCACCGAGCGCGGTCGTTTGAAGCGGCGGCAGTTGAAGGACCGGCGGCTCCTGACGCCGTACCTTCTCAACCACGCGGACGCCGACGCCATCGTCTCGGCGGGTGGCTTGCGCGGCATCGTCGCCGATTTGCCAGAGTGGTGCAAGCGCCCCGGCCACGAGACGAACGTCTGGCTGAACGCGGCGCTGGCGCAGCTGTGGCCGCACTTGTCCATCGCGCTTTCGGACAAAATAGGCGGCGCGCTCGGGAAGATTCTCGCCAAGATCACGCCGATGGGCGTCTCGATGTCGTTTCGCGAGTTCAACCTCGGGAACGAGTCGCTCAACCTGCTGTCCGTGCGCAAGGCGCAGTCAAACAGTTTCGGGACGGGGGGGGGCGTGCGAGGCGCGGAGGCGCGCGAGGTGATCCTGGACTTCGACGTTCGGTGGTGCGGCGACCCGACCGTGGTGCTGGACGTCGTGGTCATGGGCCTCACGTTGCAAGTCAAGCTGCAGGAGCTGCAGTTGCTGGGCCCTCTGCGCGTGGTTTTGTCGTCGTTCGACGACAAGCTGCCCTGCTTCCACCTCATGAAGTTCGCGTTTGTGGACCAGCCCCGCGTGGACTTCGCGCTGTCGCTGGTGGGGGGGGACATCGAGATGATCCCCGGCGTGAAAGAAACGGTCACGGAGGTCATAGGCAAGGGCCTGTCGAAGGCCATCGTGTGGCCCAAGTTCGTCAAGGTGCCCATCGCGAACAAAGACGAAAAGCCGGGCGTCTCGCGCAGCGACGCCGGCGCGGTACTCGAGGTGACCCTCGTGCGGGGGAACGGGCTGAAGAACGCGCGCACGTTCGGCAAGTCGGATCCGTTCGTCACAACTCGCGTCGCCGGCTCGCCGCGCGCCGCGGTCAAGTCCAGCGTGGTGGTCGGGTCGCTGGACCCGCACTGGAACGAGACCTTCCGGCTCATCGTGGACGATCCGAGCACGCAGAGCGTCTCGCTCGCGGTGTGCGACTACTCGCCCTTCGCCGATGACGCCGGGGTGAAGAAGTTCGGCAAGTTCATTTCCAAGCTCAACGGCGCGTGCTTCGGCTGGTCGCGCAGGGTGCGCAAGCGCGTGTACAACATCGGCGGCGTGCGCAAGAGCTACGCGAAGGGCGCCAAGCTCGATCGCGCGGGCACGGAGAAGGAAGACGCCGCGGGGTCTCTGTTCCAGAGCACCATGGGCACGGGGCGGATCAACCTCGCGAGATTGAAGCCGTTCCAGACCGTCGCGCGGAGGGTGGTGCTCACGAAGAGCGCGTCTTCGATCCTGAGCGACGCTTCGTACGCGCGGAACGACCCGCGCCGGCGCCAGAAGAGCCTCAAAGCGGGCACGCTGGACCTGCGCGTGCGGCTGGTGCCGCTCTCGGTGAACGTCGAGCACACGCAGGACGCGCTCAAGCGCTCCGGCGCGGACGCTCGCGAGGACCTCATCGCGCGTCGCGCGGGGAAGGGCGTGGTGGACAAGAAGACCTTCATCAAGAAGTGCATCGAAAAGCTTGACCCGAACGAGTCTGCCGAGGCGCGCGCCGCGCGCGCGGCGAAGCAGGAGGCGCAGCGCGTCGCCGAGGACGTGGAGCGCTTAGTGGGCTCCGTGCTGGGCGGCGAGCTGGATTTGAACGGGAAAGGGAGCGAGAACGGACGGAAGTTTGCGCGTTCCGACTCGCTCGCCGCGGCGGACATGAAGCGTCTCCGCCCGCACTTGACCGGCCTGTTGCACGTCACGCTGGTGCGCGGCGAGTCGCTCGTCGCCAAGGACGTCAACGGGAGCTCGGATCCGTACTTCAAGCTGAAGCTGAAGACGCAGAAGTGGAAGTCGCCGACGGCGCGCCAGACGCTCAACCCGACGTACGACGCCGCCGCGGAGTTCTTCGTCGCGCCCGAGGACCTGCTGGTGCCCGGCGTGGTGGTCAAGCTGGAGTGCTGGGACGAGGACATCGTGGGCAAGGACTTCATGGGCGAGGCGGAGGTGCCCCTGCGCCGCGTCGTCGCCGGCGCGCTGCAGGCGCTGGGCGCCGAGGTGTTTGAGCGCATCGAGCTCAAGGGCGTCGAGTCCGGCGCCGCGCACTTCAAGTTCAGGTTCCAGCCGGTGGACGTCGAGGCGTTTCGCGAGTTGGAGGACGAGGACGAGGACGAGGAGGGGGGCGAGGGCGAGGCGCGCGAAGCCAGAGGCGCGAGCGCCGAGGGAGGACGCGTGCGGTTCGTCGAGGCTGAGGAGGCGCGCCCCCGCGGCGAGGGCGAGGCGGAGAAGAAGAAGAAGCTCAAGACCCTGCGCACGACGGAGATGGCGAGCGCGCGGACGGGCGACGTGTCCGTGTACAAGGAGCCTCGCGGAGGGTGTTTCGGCGGGTGTTTCGGGGGTGGGAAGAAGGCGGCCGACGAGTTCGTAGAGAGCTCGGACGACGACGAGGCGTACGAAGTCGAGGAGACGCCCACGACGCCGAGGCGCCGCAAGTAGTGCCGTATCGCGCGGCTCTTTCGCGCGCGGAACGGACACTTTTTATCGCCGCGTAGGCCTATGTCGATACTACCACACCTAGCTATAGTATCTAGTTCGCAGCGTCTTCCTCCTCGTCCATCTCGTTCAGGCGCTTCTCCGCGATGACTATGAGCGCCCGATACAAGGCTTGCGCCGCACTCGGCATGGGCACACGCTCGTCCCAGAGTGGGTCGAGCCGCTCGCGGCCATCCGGGGCGCCCGCCGCGCGGCGCACGCTCCTCTGTATCGCGCGCATGGGCGTTATCATCGACCGCGCGGGCGCCCGCGCGACGTCGCGCACGGCGCCGCGGACAGCGCGCGCGGGCGAGGTGAGCGCCGCGCGCATCGCCGCCGCCGCGCGTTTCCGCGCATCTTCCGTTTTCGCCGTCTCGTCCTCCTCGGTGTTTGACGTCGGCGCCAACTCGCCCCCTCCCGCGAGGTACTTCTGCAGGTCCACCGTGGAGATGGCGAGCTCGTCCGTCCCGGGTGGTCCCGCGTCGCTCGCGCCGGTGCCCATCATGTCGGGGCCGGATTCGTCGATCAAGACCGCGGGGGGCTCGAACGGCGCGCCGGCGGGCACGGCGTCGACGCCGTACCCGCAGCGGTCCGCCAGGAACGCCACCACGCGCGGATCGAGGGTGTCCACGATTGGCATCTCGCCCAGCTGGTCGCTGACCAGGACGGACGCGCGCGTAGCGTCCCGCAGGCTCTCAAACGCCACGAAGTCGTTCGCAGCGAAGTCTCCGTCGCGGCGGGAGGTGGTGTACAGCGCCTCCTCGTCCGTCTCGGGGTTGAACACCAGCACGTGCACGGCGGGGAGCGAGGCCCACCACGGGGAGGTGGAGGCGTCCTCCGACGACGACGCGCGAGGCGGAGGCGTCGCCCGAGGACGCCGGGCCCCGAGACGCGACGCGCCGCTTACAAGGGCGGGCGAGCCTCTGTTCGCCACGCACGCGCACGTCGTCGACATCGCGGCGAAGTCTGACGTCCAGCGCGGGCGCGTAGGAGATGAAGAACACGAAACAGTGCGGAAAGTGACACGTGTATTCTTCGTTGTTAGCACCGCTGACACCGACGCGCACGCGCGCACTGCGCCCCGCGCGCACCGGTTGATCGAGGTCCGAGATGTCGGCGGTCGCCGTGTTCGCCGCTTTCGTGGTCGGCCGCATCATCATCGACAACGTCGAGGAATTGATACTCCGGGAACGCGAGACCATCGCGCGGTGTGTTTCTCGACTGACCGCCGGGCCGCAGGGTCCTCAGCTCGACCTCGCAACCGCGTTACGCGACGTCGCGGACGTTAACCGCGCGTTCGCCAACCCCGCGCTGAGCGTCAACCCCCGCCCTGGGTGGAGGTACCGCGTCACCCTGGTGTACAAACCCGGCCTCGGCCAGGAGGCGTTCTTCCGCGCGCTCCGGCTCGGGCCGAGGCTCGCCGCGATGATGGGCACCGTGTGCGTGGACGTCGAGGAGGTGCGCGCGGCGAGACTCGCGTCGACGGTGGTCGAGGACGCTTCCCACAGAGACGACGAGGCGAGCGACGCGGCTGCCTTCGGCGCGGGAAACGCTGTCGAGGGCTCTTCCGACCGAACCGGAGACGTCGCGGAGCCCGAGAGGGAGGAGGATGGCCTCGACGCTGAGGAATCGTACGATTTCGTCGGCGGGCCCTGTCGTCGCGCCACGCTGGCCGAATTCTACACGCTGATTCGACCGGCCATGCATCGCATAGGCGTGGACTCAACTCCGGCCGCGGCGAGAGCGGCGCGAGCGGCGCGAGCCCCCAGACCGCCTGCCATCGCATCCGACGCGGATACCCGAATAAACGACGCCTCCGACGACGACTCCGTGTGCACCATATGCATGGATGGGACGCTGGAGGTTGTGACGAGGTGCGGGCACGCATACTGCGAGGAGTGTTACCTGCGATGGCTCGCCGTCTCCAGGGAGTGTCCGCTGTGCCGGCAGAGGCTGGGTAGGTACGACGCCTACGCGCTCGTGGGGGAGGAAGAGCTCGAGGAGCGGGGGGACAGGGACGTCCCCGGGGACGGGGACGTCCCCGGGGATGTCCCCGTCCTCGACGCCGGACATGGCGCGGAGTGGCTCGTCGGGCGCCTCACCGCACTTCCGCCAGTGGCGGAAGAAGCGGACGGGAGACGAGCGCGCGTCGCGACTTTGCTGCGGCGGCTGCGAGAACGGCAGGCGGGGAAGGAGGTGGCCGACCAGGGGGACGGGAGTGGGACACGCGATGCGAGGTAAACGCGCGAACTTCGCGTCGTAACGCCGGCTTTTACACTGCGACGGCGTTTTCATCGGGCACACTCGGGATCGCCGACGACGACACCTCTCGACAGGTATCTCGTTCCGTCGCCACGTCTTCCGTCACAGGCTCGGGCGCGAGGCGGACTCGGGGGGGTCGCATGGAGTCCGCGCTGGTCCCCATCCGCGGGGGGTGGCGCCGCCTGCGCCACTCCGCGTCGTTCGTCAGCCTGTCCAACCTCTCTAAAGCAGGCCGCGCGTCGACCGGTGAGGTCACGCCGCTGGACTGGTGGGCGGTCCTGGGCATCCAGTGCCTGAGCATGATCTCCATCCTGTCCTCCACGATGGTGTTCAGCACCGCGGTGTTCATGGTCCGCGAGTGGGGCGCGGTGGACGAAGCCAAAGCCGCCGCGCACGCGGGCTTGATGATCGCTGCGAAGCCCGGGTTCAGCGCGCTGAGCTCCTACGCCTGGGGACGGCGCGGGGACGCGGCGGGGTTTCGAGCCACCATGCTCGGCTCCGCGCTTGTCACGGCGGCGCTCACCGCGGCGCTGGGCGCGGTGTCTTCCTTCCACTGGGCGCTGGCCCTCCGCGCGCTCACGGGCTTCTGCGACGGGGTCATGACGCTGACGAAGAGCGCCATGGCGAAGATCTCAGACAGGACGAACAGCGCCAAGGCGTTCTCGACGTTCGGCGTGACCTACGGCCTCGGGTCGAGCGTCGGGCCGACGGTTGCGGCGCTCCTGGCGTACCCTTGCGGCGGCGACCCGAACGCCGCCGACGTCGAACGGTCGCCTCTGTTCTCGTCCCGCCGCGCGTGCCCGTCGCACGCGCTCCGCCAGTACCCGTTCCTGCTGTCGACCGCGTGGGTGGGTGCGCTCGGCCTCGCGCTCTGGGCGTTCGCGTTCCTCTGCATGAAGATCCCGGAGGAGAGCGGCGAAGGCACGGGCGGGGGGCGCGACGGGGGCGCGACGCCCGCGCGCGCGCGCGGCGAGAGGGACCGCGAGGTGGAGATGGCCTCCGTGGCGGAGATCCGCGGTTTCGAGACGGAGGGTAGTGGCGAGAAAACGAACACGCGACGCGTCGTGTCGGTGGACGAGGCACGCGGAGACGGGATGGCCGCCGTCGCGGTGACCGTCGCCGAGAGCGACGGGAGCGACGGCGAGGGCGAGGACGCGGCGCTGCTCAGCCCTTCGCGAGACGTCGAGTCGCGGATGGACGAGTCTGTTGCGGAGTCCTCGGAGAGAGGCGCGCGCGCGGACGCCACGAACGAGACTCATGGAACGAAGGCTACGTGGCACACGAATCGCGGCGTGCGGCTCGCGACGCACGCGCAGGTGTGGTGCGCGTTCATCGTGATCACTGGTGCTGAGCTCACCCCCATCTGGATGGCCACCAGCGTGGCCAACGGCGGGCTCGGGTTTGGCGCCGTCGACATCGGCGCCTTCGGCGGGGTCATGGGAATCGTCATCCTGGTGTTCGCGGCGACGCTCTTCTCCAACCTCGCCAACGCGTTCGGGGTCACGACCGCCGTGCGCTGGGCGCTCACCGCGAACGGCGTCATCTACCTGTCGCATCCCCTGGCGTGGTACGCCGAGCGCGCCGGGCACGGCGCCGCGACGTGGACGCTGGTGGTGGCGTTCGCGCTGGGGCGCGGGTGCATGGGCCCCATCGTGATGGGCGGCGTGAGCTTGATTCTGAACAACTCCGCGCCCCGGAAACACCTCGGCGCGGTCAACGGGTTCGCAGGTACATTCACCAACGTCGCGAGGGCCGCCGCGCCCGTGTTTGCGGGCGCGCTCACCGCGGGGATGGTGCACGCCGCGAGGACGCTCACGGGGGACGGCGCCGGCGCCGGCGAAGACCGGAAAAACGGATTCGAGTACGACGTCGCGGAGGCGGTGCCGCCGACGTGGTGGCCGTTCGCACTGCTGAGCACGTGTTTCTTCCTGCTGTCGCGGATGGCGGCGAAGATGCCGCGCTCGCTGGACGCGCCGAGGGGGGAGGAGGAAGGGTAAGTAGATGTGGCGACGCGTAGACCGAGCGCGAAAGTAGTCTATTCATAGCAGAAGAGCAGCAACGCGCGTCGTTTTTTCTCACGCAGCGGTCGCGCGGAAAACGAAAAAAAGCTCCTTCGATGCCCACGAAATCCTCCGAGAGGACTCGGCACGCGCACGCTGCCTCGATCGCATCCAGAGGCGCGCGGCCCGGCCGCGCCGTGCGACGATGGGTGGGATGCGAGGCACACGCGCGCTGGTGCTGGCGCTAGCACTTCTCGCGGTGTCCTCCCAGTGCGCGTCCGCGAAGTCCGCGACTGCGCCCTCCGCGGTGCACCTCACGTCCGACGGCGCCGATGCCGAGATTGGCAAGATGACGGACGACGCCGAGTTCGCGGCGATCGAGTTCTTCGCGCCTTGGTGTCCGCACTGCCAGAACTTCGGCCCGACGTGGGAGACCGTTGCCGCGTACTTCAACAAGGGCGAGGGCAACGGGGGCGTTCGCCCGTCCCCGCGCGTCACCGTATTCTCCGTCGACTGCGTCGCGGAGCGGGACATGTGCCACGAGTTCCACATCCGCGGCTACCCCACGGTGTTCTTCGGGACGCTCGCGCAGTTCAAGGCGGAGAGGGAAAAGGAAAACGCCGGCGCGCTCTCTAAGCTCTCCGCGCGCTCCGCGAAGGACGTGCTGGACGCCGTGGGGAAGGAAACGGGCGGGTCGTACGCGTTGCGTTCGGGGAATCACACCGCGGAGGCGAGGGCGAAGCAGTCGCGCGCGAAGGCGGCGGCGAAGGCGGCGGCGGCGAAAGGGGAAGCGCGAGACGACGCGAAAAACAAAGGCGCCTCCGTGAGACGCGCCGACTTGCTCGACGTCGCCGTCGCGACGGCGCGCGCGTATCACGAGATGACCTCTCCCGCTCTGCTGCGGCCGGAGACGAGACCGGCGTTTCTCGGGTTCATGGATCTGCTCGCCTCCGCGCACCCCCTGCGCGTCTGCGCGGACGGCGCGCGCGCCATCGTCGACGCGTTCGACGAGCTGTGGCCCGAGGAGGACGGGGATATGGCGGGCGTACGCGCGCGGCTCGCCGAGGCGCGCGTCTGCGGCGACGGGCTCGAGAGGCTCCTTCGGCCGTTCTCACGCCGGAAGGACGCGCGTGATGAGATCCGCGCTGTCGATCAGGATCCCGACGCGGATCCCGACGCGGCCGTTCGCGACACCCCGTGGCGCTCGTGCGCGGGCAGCGTCGAGGGCACGCGCGGTTACACGTGCGGGCTCTGGACGCTTTTCCACGCGCTGGCGGCGCGCGCGCCCGGGGACTCGGGCGGCGCCGCGTGGCTCGAGAAGACGACGGGCTGGATCGAGCACTTCTTCCCGTGCGACGACTGTCGCTCGCACTTCCTGGCGATGGCCGCCGAGGTGCCGAGCGGCGGCGTGGTCACCGCGCGCGACGCGCAGCTCTGGGCGTGGAAGGCGCACAACCGGGTCAACGCGCGGCTAGCGGAGCGCGAGGCAAAGGGCGAGGGCGCCGGCTCGGGCGACCCCGCGTTCCCCAAGACGCAGTGGCCCGACGCTGCCACGTGCGAGGCGTGCCGCGCGCCCATCACCGGCGCCGGCGCGCGCGGCGAGGTGGTGCGGTGGGACGAAGAGGCGGTCGTGGCGTTCCTGACCGTGTACTTCCACGGGGTGGGCGCGCCGAGGCTGGAGGTGGGGGACGGCGAGGCCGCGCTGGGCGCGCCGCGCCCCGAAGCGGCGAAAAAAGAGAGCCGCCCCGCGAAGGCGGTTTTTTTCCTGGCGTTCGCCGCGCTCGCGGCGTACGGCGTGAAGACGAACCGACTCAGCTCCGGGAACGCGCGCCGAGTCCTGCTGCTCATCCGAGGCGGAAAGAGCAGCCCCGGTCGCGGGCGTTTCGCGGGCGACGGGTCGACGTCGTTCGACGCCGCCGCGGACCGCCTCGACAAAGTCTTATGACGCTTCTCGATCTCGATCTCGATCCCAGCGGCGGCGAGGGACGTCCGCGACCGTCTTACTCCTATAGGTTTTCTTACGTCACGCGTACACCACGTGATGAAGCGCGTGTGTTGGACGAACGTCACCCGATGCGTACGAGTCGTTCAGTAGCCGCGTACCGTCGCCTGTCGTCTCTCTCACCTCTCGCGTTCGTTATCTGCGGCGTACCTCGTGGCGGCGTCCAGCACGATGGCTTTGTTCGTCTCGAGCACGGCGCCGTTGGCCACCATCTCGTCCAGCACGTAGTGCGCCTTCTCTAGGTGGAACATGATGTCAAGCTCGCACACGTTGCCGAAGTGCCGGTCCAGAGTCTCCACCACGCAGTGTATGAACTCGTAAATCGCGAGCTCGTTCTCGTGCTCGTCCACGCCCACCAGAAAGTACAGGCTGGCATACCGACGGTAGATCACTTTCAGACCGCGGTGCTCGACGAACGAGCACTGCTTGTCCGACCGAGTCAAGCACTTGCGCACGATCTCGCCCTCGATCTGTCGCCGCTCCTCCAGGGGAACGATCTCGTTGTACGATGCCAAACGGGTCTGGCCTTGCTTGTTCACCAGCAAGATGAAGCGGATGGTCATCGTCTCGAGACGGCGCTCGGGGCAGTCGCGGTGCGGTCCAGAGTCCGAGGCACGCGCACGCCGGTCGTCCTTCTCTGAGAGGGGTCTCGAATCTCAGAGACGAACCGTGTCTTCGAAGTCGGGTCGGGACGTCGCGAGGTGATTCGGAGTGCCAGGACTCCCGTGACAGCTCGCGCGTCTCCCGAACCCGCGAACGCGCGCTGCGATGGGCGCCTAAAACCCCTGCGCGGACCCACGTGCAGCGCGGAACGGGAATGGCAAACTTGACGTCACGTCGTTCCAGAAAAAGCTCGAAAAGATTTCCCCGCGGCCCGTGCACTCACTTCCATAGGCCACGGCGCGCCCTGGGAGGCAGAGGCGCGCGATGCCCACGCCGGTGGCCGTGAACGTGTACGATTTGCACGAGTACAACGACTACGCGTACTTGCTCGGGGTCGGTATCTTCCACTCGGGGCTGGAAGTGCACGGCCGGGAGTACGCGTTCGGAGGGCACGATCACGCCTCCTCGGGGATCTTCGAGACCGCGCCGCGGGAGGCGCCCCCGCCCGCGCGCTTCCGCAGCACGGAGATCGTTGGGTACACGGACATGACCCCTGCGGAAGTGGCGGACGTCGTCGCGGAGCTGGACCACAAGTTCCACGGGAACACGTACCACCTGCTTGAGCGGAACTGTAACGTCTTCGTGGACGAGTTGTGCGCGGAGCTGACGGGCCTTTCACCGCCGCCCTGGGTCAACAGATTGGCGCGGATCGCCGTGATGGCGAACCAGTGCGCGCCGTGCATACTGCCGGCGAGCGTGCGTGCGGTCGCCGCGACACCATCCATGGCCCCGCTGGGCGGGTTCGTGGACGACAGCGACGACGACAGCGACGACGACGCGCCGCTCCTCCGCACGCCGCAGCGGCCGACCATGTCCAAGCTCTCGAACCGAAATGGGCGGGCGTAGCGGCTCTGGACCCGAGCCCGGGACCAGGGACCCGCGGCGCGCGGATAGAACACCACCGATGTACGCTGGAGACGTACACTGGAGACGTACGCGGTGCCAGAGGCACGTCATAGATTCGAAGGGCGATGGGTGTGGCGCCCTATAGCTAAATAGGCCTTCTACTTAGAAAACTGTAACGCGAGCGCGAAGACGCGGCGTTTCTTCGACAGACGATGCGTTTTTTCATTACGTTTCTTTCTTTCGTATTCGCTTCTCTCGTCTTCGGTGCAGGGCGCTCGAGCTCCCTGGTTAGGGCAACAAGGCCCAGCGTAGGGTGCCTGACGCGCGCCCTCGTTGGCGACTGAACACAGCCGCTCGATACCGTATCGTCGCGCGATAAAAAATAGAGTCCTCCTCGTCACAGCTTGATGTCCGCGCTTTTTTCTAACACGCGGAACACCCACTGGTTGAAAACGACATCCTCCTCGTTGTTCTCGCCGAACTCCATGTTGTCAAAGTTGCGCTGGTCGGGCGTCTTGTGCACGAGCTCCCACTTACCCTCGCGGCGCAGCTGCATGTCTTTCGCCTCGTAGTCAGGGTACCCGTCGTGGCGGAACATGATCACGCAGATCCCGCCGGGCTTCATCACGCGCACGAACTCGTCCAGGCAGTTGGGGTCGTCCACGTAGATGAGCACGCCATTGCACATCGAGCCGTCGTAC
>MDSV01056397.1_pt1 | contig 12103 bp, 23 predicted proteins | sample 810851 | NCBI WGS metagenome assembly MDSV01 (sample SAMN05326640, study PRJNA326480) | marine metagenome | isolation source: seawater | place: Atlantic Ocean: North East | collected 2012
AATTTCTAATGTATTTTGGCCATGTTTTTGGTTGGAATGTAGTGACTAGATCACTAAACGCTGCCACAAATAACATGTCAGTTATTTTCATCAAAAATACAAATATTAATTAAAATTATTATGCCAACTATTAACCAATTAGTAAGAAAAAGTAGAGATAAACAAATTACAAGAAATAAAGTACCAGCTTTACAGAAGCAACCTTTAAAAAGAGGTGTTTGCGTAAAAGTTTATACAACAACTCCAAAAAAACCAAACTCAGCATTAAGAAAAGTTGCTCGTGTGAGATTATCTAATGGCTTTGAAGTTACAGCTTATATTCCTGGTGAAGGTCATAATTTACAAGAGCACTCGGTAGTTTTGATAAGAGGTGGTAGAGTTAAAGATTTGCCAGGTGTTCGTTATCATATTCTTAGAGGAAATTTAGATACACAAGGTGTGGCTAATAGAAAACAAAGACGTTCACTTTACGGAACAAAAAAAGGTAAATAATCATGTCTAGAAAAAGAAAAGCCCCAAAAAAATTACCTATTATAGATCCCAAATATAAATCAGCAATAATTCCTAAATTAATAAATTCTATTATGTATGATGGAAAAAAAACTATTGCTGAAAAAATTATATATGACGCTATTGAAAAGATAAAAAGTAAATCTAAGGATGAACCATTAAATGTTTTTAATGATGCAATAAACAACATTAGACCTACAGTTGAGGTAAGGTCCAGAAGAGTTGGAGGGGCAACTTATCAAGTTCCTGTTGAAGTTAAATCAAAAAGATCCCAGGCACTAGCTCTAAGATGGTTAGTTGACGCATCTCGTAAACGTAAAGATAAAAAAATGTCAGATAAGATATTTAATGAAATTTATGATGCTTATCAAAATAGGGGCTCAGCAATTAAAAAAAAAGAAGACACTCATAAAATGGCAGAGTCAAACAAAGCCTTTGCTCACTTTAGATGGTAATAAAATATGTCAAGAACTCATACATTAGATAGATACAGAAATATTGGAATAATGGCACATATTGATGCCGGCAAAACCACAACTACAGAAAGAATTTTGTATTACACAGGCAAAAGTCACAAAATTGGAGAAGTTCATGATGGTGCAGCTACTATGGACTGGATGGAACAAGAGCAAGAAAGAGGTATTACTATTACATCGGCTGCAACTACTTGTTTTTGGAATGATCACAGAATTAATATTATTGACACTCCAGGACATGTTGATTTTACCATAGAAGTTGAGAGATCTCTAAAAGTTTTAGATGGTGCAGTAGCAGTATTTGATGGAGTAGCAGGAGTTGAACCACAATCTGAAACTGTTTGGAGGCAAGCAGACAAATACAAGGTTCCACGAATTTGTTTTGTAAATAAATTAGACAGAACTGGTGCAGATTTTTTTAGATGCGTAAGCATGATAAAAGATCGATTAGGTGCAAAACCTTTAGTTATGCAAGTTCCAATTGGTGTAGAAGCATCTTTGAAGGGTGTTGTGGATTTAATAAAGATGAAAGCAATAGTTTGGAAAAACGAAGACCTTGGAGCTGCTTGGGAATTAACAGATATACCAGAAGAATTAAGAGAAATATCAAATAAGTATCGTCAAGAACTAGTAGAGACCGCAGTAGAACAAGATGAGAAACTAATGGAGGATTATTTAAGTGGTAAAGATATTTCTGAAGAAGATTTAATTAAATGCATAAGAAAAGGGTGTTTAGGTTTTGATTTTGTTCCTGTTCTCACTGGTTCAGCATTTAAAAACAAAGGTGTGCAGCCATTGTTAGATGCAGTAGTTAATTACTTGCCAAGTCCAAAAGACATTGGTTCAATTGTAGGTACAAAACAAGGTTCTGAGGAAGAAATTGAAATGAAATTTGACGACAGTGAAGCATTTTCAGCTTTAGCATTTAAAGTAGCAAATGATCCATTTGTAGGAAGTTTAACATTTATAAGAATTTATTCAGGTACAGTTAAATCAGGAACAGGAATTTATAATACATCAAAAGATAAAGAGGAGAGAGTTGGTAGAATGTTATTGATGCATGCCAATTCTAGAGAAGACATTAAAGAGGCAAATGCAGGTGATATAGTTGCACTTGCTGGATTAAAAAATACAATTACAGGTCATACATTAGCAAATAAAGAAACTCCAGTTTTGTTGGAACCAATGGAATTTCCTGATCCAGTTATAGAAATTGCTGTAGAACCTAAAACAAAAGCGGACCAAGAAAAAATGGGAGAAGCTTTGGGAAGATTAGCAAAAGAAGATCCATCATTTAGAGTGACTTCAGACGAGGAGTCAGGTCAAACGATAATTAAAGGTATGGGTGAATTACACTTAGATATAATTGTTGATAGAATGAAAAGAGAATTTAAGGTTGAGGCAAATGTAGGAGCACCACAAGTAGCTTATAGAGAAACAATTCTCTCACCAGCAGAAAATGACTATACACATAAGAAACAAAGCGGTGGCGCTGGTCAATTTGCTAGAGTTAAACTAACTGTAGAACCCTTAGAACCAGGTAAAGGTCGAGAAATTGAAAGTAAAATTAAAGGTGGTGCAATACCTAAAGAATTTATTCCTGGTGTTGAAAAAGGAGTTGAAACAGTTGCTGATGGAGGAATTTTAGCTGGATTTCCTCTTATAGATTATAAAGTAACCATAGTTGATGGATTACATCATGATGTAGATTCAAGCGTTTTAGCATTTGAGCTTGCATCTAGACAATGTTTCAAAGAGGCTTGCACAAAAGCAACATTAAAACTTTTAGAACCCATTATGAGAGTAGAGGTTGTTACACCTGAAGATTATATGGGAGATGTAATAGGTGATTTAAATAGTAGAAGAGGCCAGATAAATACACAAGAGCAAAGAGGAAATGCAACTGTTATAACAGCAATGGTACCATTAGCGAATATGTTTGGTTATATTAATAACCTAAGATCGATGTCACAAGGAAGAGCGCAGTATTCAATGTTTTTTGATCATTATGATAAAGTTCCTCAAAATGTACAAGACGAAGTAACAAAGAAAACAGGTTAAAATGGAAAAACAAAATATAAGAATTAAATTAAGAGCATACGACAATAAGGTCTTAGACCAATCTACTGAGGAGATAGTTAATACTGTTAAAAGAACAGGTGCTAATATTAAAGGCCCAATCCCTTTGCCCACAAAGATAGAGCGGTATACTGTATTAAGATCACCTCATATTGATAAAAAAAGTAGAGAACAATTTGAAACTCGAACACACAAAAGACTAATAGATATAATCGAACCAACCCCAGCTACCGTAGAAGCTTTGATGAAATTAGACTTAGCATCAGGCGTAGATGTAGAAATTAAAATATAATGATAAGTGAAATTGGATTAATTGGAAAGAAAATAGGTATGACCAGAGAGTTTTATAAAACAGGTTTGTCTGTACCAGTGACAGTTTTAAAGGTTGAAAAAGGTAGAGTAGTTCAGTTGATAGATAAAGAAAAGAGAGGCTATAATGCAATTCAATTAGGTTTTGGTAAAATTAAAAATTCAAAATTATCAAAATCAATGAAAGGATACTTTTCAAAAAGAAATACTGAAGCTAGAAAAATTTTAAAAGAATTTAGAGTTAACGATCTTGAGAATTATAAAGAGGGTAATGAATTTGGAATTGAAATTTTTAAAGATACTAAATTTTTGGATGTTAAATCAAAAACAATAGGAAAAGGGTTTGCCGGTGCAATGAAAAGACATAATTTTGGTGGGCTAAGAGCATCACATGGAGTTTCAGTATCTCATAGGGCGCATGGCTCTACTGGTCAAAATCAAGATCCAGGAAAGGTATTTAAAGGAAAAAAAATGGCAGGTCATATGGGTGACAAAATGAGATCAATGCAAAATCTTGAAATAATACGAACAGATATGGAAAATGAATTAATTTATTTAAAGGGATCAATTCCTGGATCGAAAAATACAGAAGTTTTAATAAAAAAAGCTGTAAAGAATATTAATAAACTTACTATTTCAGAAAAAATTGAAATTATTGAAAAATCAAAAAAGACTAAAGATAAAAAGAAATAATTTATGAAAATTGATAAATTAAATATTAACGGCACAAAAGGCGAAATAGAAATCTCTGATAAAATAATTTCTGCTAAAATAAATAATAAACTAGTAAGTAATGTTCTCTATAAAACAAACGCCAATTACAAAGGAAGAAAAGCAAAAACTAAGCAAAAAAACGAAGTAACAGGTTCAACTTCGAAAATTTATGCACAGAAGGGAACAGGTAATGCAAGACATGCTAGTAAAAAGGCACCTATATTTGTTGGTGGAGGCGTTGCTCATGGTCCCAAAGGTCAATTAAATTATAAAAAAAGAAAACTTAATAAAAGTGAAAAAAAATTAAGCATTGCATCTTTAATAACAAAAAAAAATAAAATTAATGATTTAATTATTTTAGACGATTTTCAAAAAGAAATTTTAAAAACCAAAGAAATGAACACTATATTAATTAAATTTGAAGCTAAAAATTCAATAATAATTGCTGATAAAAAGTCAAAAGATAACATAATTAAGTCTATAAGAAACATTCCAAATGTTAAAATTACTGATATTAATCATTTTAGCGCTTATGATTTAAGTAAATTTAAAAAAATTATATTCACGGAAACATCAATTAAAGAATTAGAGAAAAGATATTAATTATGGAAAAGATACATCTATACGATAAAATAATATCTCCAATGGTTACTGAAAAGTCTACCAATCTTTCAGAGCAAAATAAAATTATATTTAAAGTAAACTCTAAGGCTAATAAAAAAAATCTAAAAAAAAATATTGAAAAAATATTTAAAGTAAATGTTACTAAAGTTAATATAATTAATAAAAAAACAAGAATTAAAACAACAAGAGGAAAAAAAGTAAAAGTAAAAGGTTATAAAAAAGCAATAATAACATTAAAAAAAGGTCAAAATATTGATCTAACAACTGGAATTTAAAAATGGCATTAAAGACATTCAAACCTTATACAAAATCAACTAGAGGGACAATTCTTGTAAGTAGAGAGGGTTTATGGAAGGGCAAGCCTTTTAAACCACTTACATCACCTAATAATGCGTCAAAGGGTAGAAATCATTATGGTAGAATAACATCAAGAAATCATGGAGGTGGACACAAACATAAATATAGACAAATAGATTTTCATAGAAAAAAGATTGATATGATTGCCAATGTTGAAAGAATTGAATATGACCCAAATAGATCGTGCCATATTATGCTAGTAAAATTTGAAGATGGCAAAAAATTCTATTATTTAGCACCGAAGGATATAAAAATTGGAGATAAAATACAGAATGGTTCGAATTCTGAGATAAAAAAGGGAAATTGTTTACCTTTGAAAGATATACCTGTAGGTATAGACATTCACAACGTAGAAATAAATCCAGGCGGTGGAGGCAAAATCGCCAGATCGGCTGGAACTTCTGTTACTATATCAGGTATTGATGGAAATTATTCAATTGTAAAAATGACGTCTGGTGAAGTTAGAAAAATAAATTCAAATTCAATGGCAACAATAGGTGTACTTTCAAACCCAGATCAAAAGAATATTAAAATAGGTAAAGCTGGTAGATCGAGATGGTTAGGAATAAGACCGCATACAAGAGGTGTAGTTAAAAATCCTGTTGACCACCCACATGGAGGTGGTGAAGGTAAATCTGCTGGCGGTAGACATCCAGTATCACCAACAGGACAATCTGCAAAAGGATTAAAAACAAGAGATAATAAAAGAACAGATAAATTTATTATTAGAAGAAGAAAGAAAAAGAGATCGTAATTATGGCTAGATCAGTTTGGAAAGGACCGTTTGTTGAAGAAAGCTTAATAAAAAAAGTTGAAAAACTAAAAAATGAAGCTGTTAAAAAACCTATTAAGACTTGGTCAAGGAAATCAACAATTATCCCTGATTTTGTAGGAATAAGTTTTTTAATTTATAATGGAAAAAAATTCATACCAATAACAATATCTGAAGATATGGTTGGACATAAATTTGGAGAGTTTGCACCTACAAGACAATTTTTTGGTCATACTCCAGCAGACAAAAAAGCAAAAGTGGAAGGTGGAGCTAAAAAATAATGTCAAAATTAAAAAAACAAATAGATCTTAAAATAGTCAAATCAGTTAACAAAAATGTTAGATCAAGCACAAGAAAATTAAATCCTATATTAAAATCAATTGTAGGAAAGAAAGTTGGAATAGCAATACGTGATTTAACATTTTCTGATAAAAGAATCTCAATAGATATTAAGAAAACAATTTCATCAGCAGTAGCCAATGCTGAAAATAATTACCAGTATGATATAGATAAATTGATTGTAAAGGAAGCATATTGTGGAAAACAAGTTGTAATGAAAAGATTTAGAGCAAGAGCCAAAGGAAGAGCTGCAGAAATTATGAAACCATATTCGAATTTAACAATTATTTTGTCAGAACAAACAAAACAAATGGAGAAACATGGGACAAAAAGTTAATCCTGTTGGTCTAAGATTGGGTATTAACAGAGGATGGGACTCTGTTTGGTATGCAAAGAAAAAAGACTTTGGAAATAATTTGATCGAGGATTTTAGGATAAGAGAATACATTAAAAAAAATGTAACAAATTCTGGAGTATCTAAAGTGATGATTGAGAGGACAACAAAGAAATGTTTTGTAACAATCTACACATCTAGACCTGGCTTTGTTATAGGAAAAAAAGGATCTGATATAGAAAAAATAAAAGGTAATTTGTCTAAATTAACAAAAAACGAAGTTGTTCTAAATATCAAGGAAGTAAAAAAACCAGAAACAAATAGCTACTTAGTAGCTGAAAACATAGCACAACAACTTGTAAAAAGAGTATCTTACAGAAGAGCAATGAAGAGAGCTATGCAGTCGGCATTAAGATTAGGTGCTAAAGGCATTAAAGTATCAATAAGTGGAAGACTAGGCGGAAACGAAATAGCGAGAACAGAATGGTTAAGAGAAGGCAGTATACCATCACACACATTAAGAGCAGATATAGATTATTCTGAAGCAGAAGCACTAACGACATATGGAATAATAGGTATAAAAGTTTGGATATATAAAGGTGAAATATTTACTAGAGAATTTAGTCAAGAAAGGAACAAGGCATAAAAATGTTACAACCTACAAGATCTAAATTTAGAAAAGCACATAAAGGTAGGATACACGGAACGGCATCAAGATGTAATTTGATGAATTATGGTTCATTTGGCTTAAAAGCAATCCAGCCAGAGCGTATAATATCAAGACAAATTGAAGCTGCCAGAGTAGCTTTAACAAGACACATGAAAAGACAAGGACGTGTGTGGACAAGAATGTTTCCAAATATTCCTGTTTCAAAAAAACCTACAGAGGTAAGAATGGGAAAAGGTAAAGGCTCACCTGAATTTTGGGCTTGTAGAGTAAAACCAGGGAGAATTTTATTTGAGGTAGACGGTGTATCAGAGCAAATTGCAAAAGAAGCTTTATATAAAGCATCAGCGAAACTACCAATCAAATGTAAATTTATAAAGAGAATATAAAATGAAAAAAAAAGAATTAAATAAATTAACTGAAAAACAAATGTTAGATAATATTGAGAAATTAAAAAAAGATCTATTTAATTTTAGATTTCAAAAAGTAAATGGACAGGTCAAAAACCCTGCAAAAATTACTGAAACAAAAAAAAATATAGCAAGATTGAAAACATTAATAGAGGTAAAAAATGCCTAAAAAAATTTTAAACGGAGTTGTTGTTAGTGACAAACCTAACAAAACCATAACAGTTTTGGTTGAAAGAAAATATCAGCATCCAATACTAAAAAAAGTTATGAAAGCTAGGAAAAAATATAATGCTCATGACGAAAATAATAAATTTAAGGTTGGCGATAAAGTTTCAATAATTGAAAGCAAACCATATTCAAAAAATAAAAAATTTGAAGTTATTGGAGAAACGAAATGATACAAGTACAAACAGAATTAATGGTCGCAGATAATACAGGAGCAAAAAAAATAGAGTGTATTAAAGTATTAGGTGGATCAAAAAGAAGATATGCTAGTATAGGCGATATTATTGTAGTTGCTGTTAAAGAAGCAATTCCGAAAGGTAAAGTAAAAAAAGGATCTGTACACAAAGCAGTTGTAGTAAGAGTAAAAAAAGGGATTCATAGAAATGATGGATCAAAAGTGAGGTTTGATAATAATGCTGCAGTATTAACAGATGAAAAAGGTGAACCTATTGGAACTAGAATATTTGGACCTGTTACTAGAGAGCTTAGAAGTAGAGGACAAATGAAAATTATTTCATTGGCACCGGAGGTTTTGTAATGATTAAAAAAGGTTTAAAGGTAAAAATCTTAACTGGGAAAGATAGGAATAAAGAAGGTGAAGTAATAGAAATTGACCGAAAAACAGAAAGAGTAAAAGTAAAAGGAATAAATATTGTAAAAAAACACGTAAAAACGACAAAAGAAAAAAAAGGTGGAATAGTATCAAAAGAGAATTTTTTACATATTTCAAACATAAAAAATATTGAGAATAAAAAAAAGCAGGAGGCTAAAAAGTAATGGAACCTAGATTAAAAGAAATTATATTTAAAGAAATAAATCCATCACTAAAAGAAATGTTTGGATACAAAAATTTGTATATGGGGCCAAAAATAGAAAAAATCGTTTTAAATATGGGATTAGGTTTAGACGGAAATGATTCTAAAATCCTTGCGTCTTGTCAAGAGGATTTAGCAAGTATAACTGGACAAAAACCGGTAATAACAAAATTTAGAAAATCTATTGCAAATTTCAAAACACGTAAAAATACAAATTCTGGCCTGAAAGTCACATTAAGAAAAAACAAAATGTATGAATTTATAGATAGACTTGTGAATATAGCGCTTCCAAGAATTAAAGACTTTAGAGGTTTAAAAAAAAGCGGCCTTGATAAATTTGGTAATTATACATTCGGTATAAAAGAACAAATAGTGTTTCCAGAAGTTAATTTTGATAAAGTTGATAAGATAAGAGGGTTAGATATCACTATTGTAATTAAATCTTTGGACAAAAAACACAGTTTTGAGCTTCTTAAAAAATTAAACTTTCCGTTTAATGAAAGTAGGAGTAATTAATGGCTAAATTGAGCTCAATAAATAAAAATAATAAGAGAATTATGTTAGCTGACAGATTTTATAAAAAAAGATTGTCATTGAAAAAAATTATTATGAATAAAAAGTTAACATTTGAGGAAAGATTTAAAGCCCAACAAAAACTTTCAAAATTACCCAGAAATTCAGCAAAAATTAGAGTTAGAAATAGATGTCAAATAACAGGTAGACCACATGGTGTTTATCGAAAATTAAAAATATCAAGAATTGCACTTAGACAGTTAGGTTTAGAGGGAAAAATTCCTGGCATGGTTAAGTCAAGTTGGTAGAAAGGATATTATGAGTTTAAGTGACCCAATTGGAGATATGTTAGCTAGATTAAAAAATTCTCAAATGAGAAATCATAAAAAAATTGAGCTTCCATCATCAAAATTTAAAGCAAAAATAGCAGAAATTTTAAAGTCAGAAGGATACATAATAGACTATAAAGTAAAATCTGAACAAAATAATAAGGCTAACTTGTTAATAAGTTTAAAATATAGCTCGGGCAACCCGGTAATAAGTTCTATTGAGAGAGTCTCAAAACCAGGAAGAAGAATTTTTTCAAGTGCTGAAAGTCTGCCAAAAGTAAATAATGGATTGGGTATTGCTATAATCTCTACGCCAAAAGGTGTCATGACAGATATCGATGCAAGAAAACAAAAAGTTGGCGGTGAAATAATCTGTAAGGTGTTTTAATGTCAAAAATTGGTAAAATAAGTATATCTATTCCCGAAAAAGTTAAAATTATATTAAGTGGCAGCATGATTAATATAGAAGGACCACTTGGAAAAAAATCATTGAATATTGATCTAGATATATTTGATTTAAAAATAAATGAAGGTAAAGAGGTATCAATTAAACCAAAACAGAATAATCAAGATACTAAAAGACTATGGGGCATGAATAGAAGTTTAATTAATAATGCAATTATTGGAGCTAGCAAAGGGTATGAAAAAATACTTGAATTATCTGGGGTAGGTTACAGAGCAGCTTTAAAAGGTAATATCCTAAATCTACAATTAGGCTTTAGTCATGATATAAACTTTAAAATTCCAGAAGGGGTCAAAATTCAAGTAGAGAAGCAAAATATATTAAAAATATCAGGAACAGATAAACAACAAGTTGGGATGGTTGCTTCAGAAATAAAAAGTTTACGACCACCAGAACCTTATAAAGGGAAAGGTATTAAGGAACAGGGCCAATATATTTTAAGAAAAGAAGGTAAAAAGAAATAATGAGGATTAATAAAATAGATAGAAAAAAATTTCGGGTGAGAAATAAATCAAAAAAAGTAGCCTCCCCTCAGAGATATAGACTTAGTGTTAATAGAACCATAAAAAATATTAGTGCACAAATAATAGATGACGTAAATAATAAAACCTTAGTTTCTGCATCATCGAATACAAAAGAAATAAAATCTCAAAAGAAAAATAAAAAAGAATTGTCATGTTTAGTTGCAGAAACATTGGCAAAAAAAGCTAAAGATATGAAAATTACTAAAGTTTATTTTGACAGAGGAATTTATAAGTATCATGGAAGAGTAAAATTACTAGCTGATGAACTTAGAAAAAATGGAATGGAATTTTAAATATGGAAAAAAATACAGAATTTGTTGAAAAATTAGTTCATATAAACAGGATAACTAAAGTAGTAAAAGGTGGAAGAAGATTTGGGTTTTCAGCTTTAGTAGTTGTTGGAAATCAAAATGGTAAAATAGGTGTAGCTCACGCTAAAGCAAAGCAAGTACCTGATGCCATAAAGAAAGCCAATGAATTAGCAAGAAGAAACCTTGTGCAAATACCATTACGAGAAGGTAGAACAATTCATCATGATATTTTTGGTAAAGACGGTGCGGGTAAAATTAAATTAAGAGCAGCACCAAAAGGTACAGGTATAATAGCTGGTGGAGCAGTTAGAGCAGTTTGTGAAGTGCTTGGTATTAAAGATATTGTCGCAAAATCTTTGGGTACAGCAAATCCACATAATGTTATAAGAGCTTGTATGAAAGCACTATCGAAACAAAATTCACCAAAAAATATATCATTGCTAAGAAATAAAAAAATATCAGAAATAGTTGAGAAAAGAGGATAATGAGCTTTTTAAATAATAATGTTAAAGTTAAAATACCAAAAAAAAGACTTGGTAGAGGAATAGGCTCAGGCAAAGGTAAAACTTCAGGTAGGGGCATAAAAGGACAAAAATCAAGATCAGGTGTTGCTATAAAAAGTTTTGAAGGTGGACAAATGCCGCTTTATAGACGTCTTCCTAAAAGAGGTTTTAGCTCTCTTAATAGAGACAAAATAGCAAAAATTAACTTAGACCAACTACAAAGGTTTGTTGATAGTAAAAGAATAAATATAGAAAATATTATAAATCTGGAAAGTTTAAAAAAAGATAAAATTTTTAGTAAATCATACTTCAAATTCAAAATTCTTGGAAATGGCAATCTAACATCTAAATTAGAGATAGAAGCTGATTTTTCATCGATTTCTGCAAGAGAAAAGATAGAAAAAATTGGTGGAGTATTAAAATTAAAAAATACTAAATAACATGAGTGAGTCATCACAAACTAATGATTTAAGAAATAGAATCTTATTCACGGTATTTATTTTAGCAATCTATAGACTTGGAACATTCATCCCACTACCAGGTATAGATCCAGAGCAACTTCAAGTCATGATGGATAGCAATCAAAAAGGTTTGTTAGGTATGTTTAACGTTTTTGCTGGCGGTGCTGTAAGCAGAATGGCAATATTTGCTCTTGGCATAATGCCGTACATATCATCTTCAATTATTGTCCAGTTATTGACTGGCGTTACTGATTACTTTAAAAATTTAAAGGCTCAGGGTGAAATCGGAAGACAAAAAATTACTCAAATAACTAGATATGGAACAGTTTTATTAGCAACGGTTCAAGGTTATGGTTTAGCTGTAGGAT
>MDSV01071027.1_pt1 | contig 12103 bp, 14 predicted proteins | sample 810851 | NCBI WGS metagenome assembly MDSV01 (sample SAMN05326640, study PRJNA326480) | marine metagenome | isolation source: seawater | place: Atlantic Ocean: North East | collected 2012
AGAAAGACAAATTAGAGTTAAGGGTCCGGATGCAGAAAAATTTACTGACTATGTAATAACAAGAGATGCAACAAAAATTTCACCGATGAGAGCAAGATATGTAATTTTATGTAATCAATACGGTGGTGTTTTAAATGATCCTATATTACTTAGAATATCAAAAGATGAATTTTGGTTTTCTCTTTCAGACTCTGATATAGGTATGTATCTACAGGGAGTAAATGCTGATGGAAGATTTGATTGTAAAATAGAGGAGATTGATGCTTGCCCAGTACAAATTCAAGGACCAAAATCAAAAGCCTTAATGAGTGATTTACTTGGTGATCAAGTAGATTTAGACAATATGCCTTTTTATGGTTTAGCTGAAGTTAAAGTTGCTGGAAGAAGTTGCGTAATTTCACAATCTGGTTTCTCAGGAGAAGCCGGCTACGAAATTTATTTAAGAAACGCGACTTTATATGCTGAAGATATGTGGAATGCTGTTCTTAAAGCGGGAAAAAAACATAATTTAATGGTTATTGCTCCTGCACACCACAGAAGAATCCAAGCTGGAATTCTTTCATGGGGACAAGATATGGATACAGAACATAACCCTTATCAATGTAATCTGGGTTACCAGGTTTCTTTATCAGGTAAAGGTGAATGGAATAAAACAACTGATTATGTCGGTAAAGAAGTTTTAGAAAAAATGGGAACTGAAATCAAAGCAGGAAAAAAACCTTATAAACTTCAATTAGTGGGACTTGAACTTGGTGGAAAACCAATTGAAGAATATGCTCCTGATTTTTGGCTTATTTCAAATGCAGATGGAGGAGATCCAGTAGGTTTTATAACTTCTCCTTGGTATCACCCTGAAAAAAAACAAAATATAGCAATGGGATATGTTCCATTTGATGGAACTCTAAATGCCAATGGTTTTCCAAAAGGTAAAGTTGGAACCAAATATAAAGTTCATTTGCCAGAAAAATATTCTGAAAAGCCAGGTGTTCCGGTCGACGCAGTTGTTGTGGATATACCTTTCAAACAATCTTTTAATGCTAATACAAGAGAAGTTGTTAAAGGCTAAATAATTTAATAGGGGAAATAATTAATTTCCCCTATTTTAAGTTTTAATTTAAAATTATTAATGAAATTTTCTTTTATTAAGCCTCAAATTTTTATAATTTAACTCTAATAAATGTTTGCACAATTTTTAAATATTGTATTTAGTTCGATAAAACTTGATAGGTCTTTATATAGTGACAGTAAATTCTTTGGTGAAGCTGGAATATATTTTGCAGGGTTGATAATGATTTTAGATGGTATGGCTGGTGCAGTTGCTGCTAATACTATTGTTAAAACATCTATAGGTATTTCAGGTTTAACTGCAATCTTAACTTGGTTAGTTTGGTCAATTTTTATATATGTTGTAGGAGTAAAGTTATTTTCTGATAAAGATACAAAAGTAACATTTAAAAAAATACTTATTGCAGTTGGATATGCTCATGCACCTGGATTAATAAGATTTTTTGCTGTAACTCCTGATTTTGTTATTCCAATAATATTTTTAACTCAATTTTGGATATTTGCTTCATTAATAATAGCCACAAAACAAATTTTAAATTTAAAATCTAGTTTTAAAGCCTTTGGAATTGTATTTTTATCTTTTTTAATCATAGCATTCTTATCTATTTCATTTGTAATGAGTAGAATGAACGCCCTGCCGATAAGTAATATAAGTTAAATTGGAAATATAGTTTTTGATATTCTACAAGTTTTACAAAGCTTATACCCGGTGAGCACTAAATTTTCAGTAACACTTTCATCAAAATTTTTGCATTCTTCACAGATATTATCTAATTCATTTTCGATGTCTTTACTTTTGCCTGGATCTTCAATCATTATCAGTTAACCCGGCGCCTGCAGCTCCAATTTTTGATGTATCACTCTCTTCAACAAATATATTTTCTGAAAGTTGATAAAGTTCATTCCATTCAGTTTCTGTAAATAAATTACTGTTATCAATAAAGCTAATACTTAAAGAATTACAACTTTCTAAAATTTCATTTTTCAAGTAATTTGAGTAAATTGACTCGTTAAAATTTAGTAAAAATTCTTTATTATCAATTTTTAGAAAAATTCTTTTTCCTATTACTTCAGATGCTCTACTGACAAAGGGTAAAAACAAAATTGGAAATGCCACATTGTGTATTTGAATATTATTTTTTTTATTTAATAATTTAACTTGATCAATAAAACTTGTTCCTAAAACAATAGGGCAAAAAGGGTTTTCATTTTTTATATTTATATCTGTAATTAAAGTAATTTTTTGAAATTTTTTTTTTTTATAATCTTTTAAATATTTACTTAAATTTTTTATTCCTGATAACCCAAATAGTTCTAATAATCGAATATTTTTACCCACTTCTTCAGAAATTCCCCATGAAAATCCTGCAGCTCTTGTAGCTCTTTTCGAGGTTGTGTCTATTTCACTTAAAGTTTTCATTAATCTAAAGAATTATAAACCCAATAATCATTAAAACTTTTTAATTCATTTGGTAACGGTGCACCTTGAAACATACATATTCTCAACCATTTATCAGATTTTGGATCAAATTTTAAAGCTCCAAAAAATGATAATTTTAATCTTAGCATATCTATAGGCATCAAATTTGAACCAATTGTATTATCTTGTATTTCGGAATAAGGAAATTTTTCTGAAATAAATGCTCTTCTAACTACATGTCTTAAATCATTATTTTCAACTAAAAATTTTCCAATGTTCAAACTATTTTTTGCATTGCATATTCTTTCATATAATTTTTTTATATCTCTAGCTATTGCCAAGGGCTGCTCTAAATCTGATCCTTCTTCATTATATCTATTTGCTAATCTAGGTTCTTCCTTATTTTTTGAAATGAACCAAAAATTTTCGTTACTTTCTTTTTCACTAAAATCAATTTTAAGAATATCTGAATATTTTTCTTCCAATATATTTCTTAAATCCTCTACAGTTCTTTCACCAGGGATATTAAAAAATTTTTCTTCATCAGAGCTCATTTCTTTAATTAGTGGATCTACTATAAAATCATAGGGTTCTAACATCATTGAAACGATATACTCTGAACATTCTAAACCTAAATTGTCTTCAACCCACATATATAATCTATTAAAAGCATAATCTTCTTTAAAATCAAAATTATTTATAAAATTGGATAGTTTGTTTAGATCTGAAATTAACTGTATGATTTTATTTTTTTGAAATTCACTTTCTGTAGTCCAAGAAGTAATATTTTTTAATGATTTTTTTAAACAACTTTCAAAAATATAAAAATCCTCCTTCTTAACATTTTTTATTTCTCTTATTTGTTTTAAAGCCTTTTCTCTAGCAAGTATCCAATTATTTAATAGTGTTGGGTGATTGACAATAAATGGAGCCATACCAAGTCCCGTTGAATTTCCAATTCCTAAATTTCTTGAAATTTCTTTATCTAGTTGTACAAATTTTTTTGGATTCTTATGTTTTGAAATATGGTTTACTTGGTCAAATGTAAATTGTCTGACTAAATATACTAGCATCATTTCTAGCCTGAAAGGACCACAAATTTCTTCCCTATTTTTAATTCTAAATCTATCTGCAAGTCCAAATTTTCCAGATCCATAAACAGCTGTAGTTCTATATAAGTAGCCTACTTTTGACAAAAATTTTTTGTCTGGTTGATTTCCATTTGAAAGACTCTCTATTACATGCTCAAAAATTCTAACTGATTTATTTGCTCTCGAAAGAGTTAATTCCTTGTATGTAACTCTTCCAACCTCTTGCTTTGGTACATTTAATTCAAGTCTTTCGATGTCTTTTTTTGATGGAATCCCATCATGCAATACAAATGCTGCGTCCCACTTAGTTGCAATTACTCTATCTGATCTCTCATTATCACCTATTTCATTTGCAAAACAAATAAGTGAATAAGTTTTTTTGTTTTTTGAAAAAGAATATATAGCTTTACCATATCCATTTTCATCTAAATTAAATAAATCTCTACTATACTCCCAATTCTTAAATTCTTTTAAGAATGATCTTAAAAAAGATAATTTTGATTGGTGAAAAGATCCTAGCCTTGATAGTTTCATTACAGTTTTTGGATCTCTTAATTGTGTTTGCATCTTTAAATATTTTTATAAAAATTATACCAATTATTACCCATGATTCCCTCTATCTCTATATTATTAAATCCAATTTTTTTTAAACCTTCTTCTAGGTTTTCAAATCCTCTAGCATCTTTAAACCACTCTGGTTGCTTTGGAAAACCTGATTTGTTTTTTGATCCTTCTCCATAATTTTTTATTTTTGTCCATGTTCCGTTTCTCATCCATTCAACGACATTATCTGGTTGCATTAAACATAAATCTGAACCTATACCTATATTTTTAACTCCTACAATTTCAGCAGTTTTTGCCGTCATTTCACAAAAACTTTCAAGGCTACAATTTGTTCCATCTTTAAGATGATGGGGATATAAAGATAGACCTAACATACCTCCACTTTGTCCAAGTGTTTTTAACAATTCGTTTGATTTATTTCTAATCGCTTTGTGCCAAAACATCGGATTAGCATGTGTGATAGCTATGGGTTTATGACTAAAATCTATTGCATCGAATGTACTTTTTTCAGATGAATGAGACATGTCAATAACTATACCAACTCTATTCATTTCTTTAATTACTTCCTTTCCAAAGTTAGTAACACCACTATCATTTTTTTCATAGCAGCCTGTGGCTAACAAAGACTGATTGTTATAAGTTAGTTGCATAAACTTGCATCCGAGCTGATGGACCTCTTCAACTAAACCTATATCATCTTCGATTGGCGAACAATTTTGAAAACCAAAAAAAATAGCTGTTTTATTCTCATTTTTTGCTTTTTCTATATCTTTATAATTTTTGCCCTGAAATATTAAATCAGAATTTTCTTTAAAATGTACTTTCCATTCTTCTAATCTTTTTAAAAACTCATCAAAATCTTCGTGGTAAACAACGGTTACGTGAACTGCATCTAATTTTGCTTCTCTATTAATCAAAAAAATTTCTCTTGACCAGTTGCAATATTGTAAATTATCTATTTTATAATTCATTTTTTAATGATTAAGTTTATTCATGCTAGATACCTTTTTTGATAAGATTATAAACTTCTTCTTTCTTATACAAACCTATTTCTCTAATTAATTCAGTATTATTTTTGTAAATAACAATAGTTGTCCAATAATCAATGTTTAAAAGTTTTGCAATTTCTTTGTTTTTTATTTGCTCAAAATTCATAAAAACTATATCTTCAAAATCTTTTTTTGCTGCCTTGAGTATGGGTATTTGTTTTGCACAAGTACCACAGTATTTATTCCAAGAATGAACAACTACTATTTTTCCATTTTTTTGAGCTTTATTAAATTCTTTAATATTAAAATTGGTTTTATAATCTGCTGCATAAGAAACAGTGCAGATAAATAATATTAAAAAAGTCAATATTTTCTTCATAAATTTAAATAACATATTTTTCTTATATTTTCACTTACATTACTAATTTTATTGAAATAATTAATTTAATTTGAAATAACTAAAAAAATTGTTCATTTATAAAGTCTATGTCATCAAAAAAAATACATAAAGTTTCTATTGTTATGGGAAGTCAGTCTGATTACAAAACAATGAAACTGTGTCAAAAAGTACTAAAGTCTTTAAAGGTTAATTATGAGATTAAAATAGTTTCAGCTCATAGAACACCAAAGCGAATGTATGAATACGCTAGAAGTGTAGAAAAAAATAATATTTCAGTGATTATAGCTGGTGCTGGAGGTTCTGCGCATTTACCCGGAATGATTGCTGCACTTACAACAATACCAGTTATTGGAGTTCCTATTGAAAGTAAAAAATTAAAAGGTTTTGATAGCTTGTTATCAATTGTACAAATGCCTAAAGGGATACCAGTTGGTACTGTTGCAATAGGAGATGATGGTGCATTCAATGCAGCTCTTTTAGCAACATCAATAATTTCACTTAAAGATGATCAAATAAAAAAAAATTTAAGTAGATGGCGAATTAAGCAAAGCTCTTCTGTAAAAAAAAAACCAAAATAAAATAAATGTCAGACACTACTATTGGAATTATTGGCGGTGGACAATTAGGAAGCATGTTGTGCTCTGCAGCAAAAAAATTAAATATTAAAAGTGTTGTTATTTGTGATGATATACATGGACCGGCACAATTTTTCTCTGATGAGTTTATTTTCTCAAGTTATGATGACCAAACAAAAATAGAAGAATTTTGTAGTAAAGTTGATTTTGTTACTTATGAATTTGAAAATATTCCTTTTTCCACATTATCAAAAATAAATGAATTTAAAAAAGTTCAACCAAAACCATCAATTAATCGAATAATTCAAAATAGATTAAGTGAAAAGGATTTTTTAAATAAAAAAAATATTACTACTACATCTTATATTTCTATTAGAAATGAAAATGAGTTAAAATCGAGCCAGGATTTTATCCCTGGTATTCTTAAAACTTGTACTTTAGGATATGATGGAAAAGGTCAGTATAAAATTAATAATGAAAAAGAACTAGATAATTTAAAAATTAATTTTAAAGATAAATATATTTTAGAAAAACTTGTTAAAATTAAAAAAGAAATTTCTGTAATAATTACAAGATTTGGTCCTCAAAAATATGAATTTTATGATCCAATAGAAAATTTACATGAAGATCAAATATTAAAATATTCGGAAACACCTGCTGAAATTAGTGAAGTTGTGTATAAAAAATCAATTGAATGGGCGAAAGATATAGCTGAGGAATTAAATTATATTGGAACAATGTGTGTTGAGTATTTTATTGATAAGAATGAAAATTTATATGTTAACGAAATTGCTCCAAGAGTGCACAATTCTGGTCATCTTACCATTAACAGTTACAATATAAGTCAATTTGAAAATCATATTAGGGCCGTTTGTGGATTGAATATAATTAATACAAAAAAATTATATGATGCTAAAATGATAAATTTAATCGGAGAGGATATTAATTTTTATAGAAATAAAAAATTCAATGAAAATGAATTTTTCTTTGATTATTTGAAAAAAGAAGTAAAGGAAAAAAGAAAGATGGGTCATATAACCATACTAAAAAAATAATTATGCCTATTAAAAAATGATATCTATTGAAGGTAATTTTGATAATCCTCAAGTAAATGCTCTATTAAAAAAACATTTTATTGAACTGAAATCTGTTTCACCTGCTGGTAGCACTCATGTACTAGATATTTCAGGTTTAAAAGATCAAAGTATTAAATTTTGGAGCTTGTGGGAAAGTAATAAACTTGTGGGTTGTGGTGCGTTAAAATTCTTAAGCAACAATCATGGTGAATTTAAATCAATAAGGGTAGCTGATAGTTTTAGAAAATCAGGTGTTGGAAGAAAAATTATTAATCATTTAATTGAAGAAGCGAAGAAGCTCGATATTTCGAAGTTGAGCATTGAAACTGGTGCCGGTGAGTTCTTTTTACCAGCGAGAAAACTATTTTTAGATTTTGGTTTTAAAATTTGTCCTCCTTTTGCTCATTACAAAGAAGATCCAAATTCTTGCTATTATTCATTAAATATTAAGTGAAAATTTCTTAATAATAAACTTCTATTTAGTTCAATAATTTAGATTGATCCTGTAAAATTAATTTCTGCCTAGTTTTTTCAATATTGGTTTCAACTAATTTTTTAAAATCACGTTTCATTTTATTTTTATTATTATTTTCTTCTAATTTTTTTGACACATATTCAACTGTATTCAATCCAGTTTCATCTTCTACTGCTTTATTTGTCAAAAATGATATGCCTGCCTGGGAAAAGTTTCCAGTTGATGCCATTGTAATTGCTGGTCCTACCATAGCTGTGGATTGAACACATCCGGATAAAATTAAACTTATTACTATATAAAAAATTATTTTTTTTATCCCCATAAGGGTACTTTATTGATTTTTTAATTCAACTCAAGAGAGTAAATTTTATAACTATCCATTTTGAGTAAATATATTGTATTTTAGACTTTATTTATACATTTTTCAAAAAAATATAAATTTTTAAAAATCAAAATATATAAACTTTTCGGATTGGCCTGTATTTAATCCCAGTCCTGTACCAATTATTACCAGTACAAATGGTATTAAATAATAATAATTTAAATTTGAAGTGAATTTCTTTAACTTATTTATATCTTCAAATTTTTGTAGATAAATCATTAATATAACAAATGCAAAAACTATCAAGTTAGAAAAATTAAATAAATTAAAAATATTAGTATAAAATATTTTATAAAACATAAATATTGAGTTAATTTCTGGAATTCTAAATATTATCCATAAATTAAACACTATAAAACAATTAACAATAATTTTAAAAAATTTATAATTTTTTATAACTTTAAAATATTTTTCGATAGAAAGTATTATACCATTTAAAAAGCCCCATAATATAAAGTTTAGACTTGCTCCATGCCATAAACCCGCTATGGACATAGTAATTATTAAATTTAAATTTCTAATTAAGTTTCCTTTCATTGAGCCACCGAGTTTTATATAAACATAATCTCTAAACCAATTAGATAGAGTAATGTGCCAATTTCTCCAAAATTCAGTTAATGAACTTGTTAAATATGGTTTATTAAAATTTATCGGCAATTGTATCGATAAAATATTTGAAATACCTAAAGCCATGTCTACATAACCACTAAAATCAAAATAAATTTGTATGGGAAATAATATGAAAGCTTTAAATAACTCCTCTGGCGGAACAGAGTCAATATTTTCAAATATAGGATCAATATATACTCCAATAGTGTCTGCAAAATAAATTTTTTTAACAAAACCAATTGTGAACAAAAAAATACCAAATTTAATATTATTTTTTTCAAATACAATTTTATTTTTAAAAACAAAAATTAAATCTTTAAGTCTTAAAATTGGACCTGCAATTAATTGAGGGAAATAAAGTATAAATTGAGAAAAATTATTTAAATTTATTTCGTGCTTATTAAAATTATTATTTTTGACATCTATTATTGCTGCTAGGCAAGTGAAAGAAATAAAAGATATAGCTAAAGGCAAATCTCCAGTATAAGAATAAATCTTTAGATTATTTATATTAACTAATTCACTAAAGAAAAATGAATATTTAAAATAAAATAAAGGAAGCAGAACTACTAAAACAGAATATTTAATACTTATTTCAAATTTAATAAGAATATAGGAAAAAAATAAAAGATAAAAAATTAAGATTAAAAATTTTGGATCCCAATAACCATAAAAGAATAAGCTAAAAAATATTATTAATATACTTTGAAACTTTTTAAAAAAGTTTATTGATAAAATAAAAATCAAAAAAAATATTACAAAACTTAAGGATGAAAATATCATTTATTGAAATAACTGAACAAACTTTCGCTCATTAACTTATGAGCAAATTCATTTGGATGTGGATCATTGTATTTATTCCACAATGATTTTACTGGTTTAATATTTTCTAAAGTTTTTAATAAATCAAAATATTTAAAATTTAAATTCTGAGATACTACTTTCATTTTCGTATTTATAAAATTAAGGTTATAAGGATTTAATTGATGTATATCTGGCATTAAGATAAAATGACAATTGATAGATTTGTCCAAACAAAAACTACTAAATATTTTTAGTTCATTTATAGCAATTTTATAGCCCTCATAATTTTCAGAATACTTTGACAAATAATATTTTTCGAGATTCTCTATATTTAAATCAGATCTAAGACTATTTAAATATTTCCACAAAATCACTCCTGTCTGAAAATTTCTTGTAAAAAAATTTGAGTTATCGCTATTTATAATTTCGGTATCATTCACAAAAAAATGAACAACAATATCTGTAAATCTTAAATCACTCCAATATTCAAAATAATTATTAATATATCTTTCGGTATTATAGTTTCCAATGCCGCCATTAATAAAAACCCAATTCTTGTTATTTTTTTTTGATAATTGATTGAGTCTATTTATAAAAGTTTTGTTGCTATCAACACCCCATCCCAAAGTAATTGAGCTGCCAATAAATAATATACTTTTATCAAATTTTTCTAGATAGGAATTGTCATATTCTATATCTCTTTGACCGTAAGAATTTATTTTAATTTCAACTCCTTGAAGTTTAGATTTAGAATTTAATCTGTGAGTATGACCGATTTTAATATTGTTATTTTTTATTTTTAATTTTTTTGCATATTTCCATTGTTCAATATCGTAATCATAAGTTATAGTATGTTTTATTCTTAATATAATTTCGCATGTAGCAAGTGCAAAAATTAATGAGATAAAAATTATTAATAAATTAAAAATTATTTTTTTTGCCATATTCCATACATAAGGCAAATTTATAAAAAAATGAATTTATTTATACTATTGATTAATCAAAATTAGCAATATTATTTGCAATAATTTCATAAGCCTTTTCGTTATAATGAACTTTTATTTTATTAAATAAACTTAAAGGATCCTTATTTTTTGCAAAAATATCACTATCAACATCAATAACTTTTATATCGTTTTTAACCAACATATTCAAAATTTTGTCTTTATTTCTAAATTTATTTTTAAGTAAATACCTGTTAAATTGATTATTATATCTTCTGCTTTCAGGCATATAAACAAAATATAACTGACCATTCCAAGTTTGAATTCTTTCTTTTGTTTTTAAAATTATTTCCACAAATAAAGGATCTATCTGCCTTTCAAGAAGAAAAAATGAAATTAAATTTCTTATACTCCATAGTCTTAAAAATTTAGTATTCTCTAAAAAGTTATTTATTTTTTTATTTATTTTTTTTACATTAGATACTTCATTATTTTCGATAATATTTTTTTTTTTTATATTTTCTTCTACGTAATTTATTAATAATTCATCAATAATATCTTGTTTGGATATTAAATTTTGTACATAATCATCATCTAGGTATTTTATTAGAGCTTTAATTTTTTTTTCTCCTCTCAAATTTTTTGTTAAATCTGTACCTTCAGAAAAAAACCAAAAAACTTTATTTGGTTTTTTTTTTGGCTACATATTCTTTAAAAATTGCATATTCTATTAATGGACCAGCTCCACCAACCCCAAGATTTAAAACATTTTTATTAATTTTGTTACTCAGAATATTTGATAATGTATAATTATCCTCTACGCATCCTCCATGTACAAAAGAGTCGCCTATAAATGCAAATTCAACATCTTCTTTCCATACTTTGTTATTATTTCTAAAACCATAATCATCGGAAATGTAAAACACATCTTCGCCAGTTTCGTTGCATAAAAAAGTATTAACATTTGATATATAAGACAATGGAAAAATTTTATCACTCTTAAATGTAAATTCTTTATTAAAAGCATCAAATGGATATATTCCATTTTTTATAAATTTTTCAAATTTTTCTAATTTTTTGTTACGATCTTCTAAATTTATATTATTTTCAAATGTGACTAAATTTTTGAAGTTAAAATAAATCACAATTTCAATCAAATAAAGAGTTATAATTAACGATGAAAATATCAGTATAATGTTTTTTTTTATATCAACACTGAATCTAAGAGAGATTAAAAAAAAAATAAAAAATAATAGTGATATTATTATAAACTTTAAATATTTATCTATTATTTGGTTTAAATCATTGCCATTTATTACAAAAACAGAAATTCTATAAACAGTATATAAAAAAATAATTAAAGCTAATAGTGAAAATAATTTTAAAAAAAAATCAATTACAGTTGTTTTATTATTAATATTTTCCATTTTATTTAATCAGGACTAAATTCTTTTAAATAATCTTTTTTTAAATTTTTATTTTGTTTACTTTTATCTAAGAAAAAATTTCCTATTACTAACTTATCTAGTTCTGTGCCCATAAAACATTCAAAAGCATTTTTTGGTGTATTTACAATAGGTTCTCCTCTTACATTAAATGAAGTATTCACTAGTATTGGGCAGCCAGTTATTTCTTTAAATTTTTTTAATAGATTATAATATTTTATATTTGTATCTTTTTTCACTGTTTGAACTCTTGCTGAATAATCA
>MDSV01073742.1_pt1 | contig 12103 bp, 10 predicted proteins | sample 810851 | NCBI WGS metagenome assembly MDSV01 (sample SAMN05326640, study PRJNA326480) | marine metagenome | isolation source: seawater | place: Atlantic Ocean: North East | collected 2012
ATTCTGGTGGCTGCGGGCAGCGAAAACGTCAAGGTCAACACCACCATCGCCATGTTGCTGGAAGAGGGCGAAAGCGCCGATGATCTGGCAACTGATCTGGCAAATGATATGGTGGTGGCCACGTCTGCTGCGGTTTCTGAGGTACCTGAGGCGCCGGAGTCGCTGGAGTCGCCGGAGTCGGCTGCATCACCTGTGGCCGGCGCTGGTGGAACAGCCGCTGTCGAGGCGGCCACCACGGGTGCGGTGCTGGAAAAGCCAGCGGCTGAACCTGTGGCAAGTGGCAATACCGCGCCGCTGACGGTGCGTGAGGCATTGCGCGATGCGATGGCCGAGGAAATGCGCGGCGATGATCGTGTTTTCGTCATGGGTGAGGAAGTTGCCGAATATCAGGGCGCGTACAAGGTCACACAGGGATTGCTGGCTGAATTCGGCCCGAAGCGGGTTATTGATACGCCGATCACCGAGCAGGGCTTTGCCGGGCTTGGTGTGGGTGCGGCCTTTGGTGATCTGCGGCCAGTGGTCGAATTCATGACCTTCAATTTTGCCATGCAGGCGATTGACCAGATCATCAATTCGGCAGCCAAGACGCTATATATGTCGGGCGGCCAGATGGGATGCCCCATTGTGTTTCGCGGTCCAAATGGTGCGGCAAGCCGTGTCGCCGCGCAGCATTCTCAATGCTATGCCAGCTGGTATGCGCATTGCCCCGGCCTGAAGGTTGTGTCGCCCTGGTCGGCGGCCGACGCCAAGGGATTGCTGAAGGCTGCCATTCGCGATCCAAATCCAGTTATTTTCCTGGAAAATGAGGTGATGTACGGGCAGAGCTTTGAGGTGCCGGATGATGATGACTGGGTTGTGCCGATCGGCCGCGCCAACATCGTCCGTGAAGGGAGCGATGTCACCATTACCGCCTTTTCGATCATGGTCGGACGCGCACTGGAAGCCGCTGACAAATTGGCCGAACAGGGCATTTCTGCCGAGGTGATTGACCTGCGCACGATCCGTCCACTGGATATTGATACGATCGTCAATTCGGTGAAGAAGACATCGCGGCTTGTCACATGTGAAGAGGGGTTCCCGTTTGCCGGTGTCGGGTCTGAAATCGCGATGCAGGTCATGGAACAGGCTTTTGACTGGCTGGATGCGCCGATTGCGCGTGTGACCGGCAAGGATGTGCCGATGCCCTATGCCGCCAATCTGGAAAAGCTGGCATTGCCGCAGATTGAAGATATCGTCGCAACGGTTGTGGCGAGCTGCGAAGGCTTCAGGGGGGATTGAGCGATGGCCATTGATATTCTGATGCCGGCTCTGTCGCCAACCATGGAAAGCGGCACGGTGTCGAAATGGACAGTTTCGGTCGGCGATGCAGTGCGCAGCGGTGATGTGATTGCCGAGATTGAAACCGACAAGGCCACGATGGAGGTCGAAGCGGTTGAAGAAGGCGTTCTGGCGGTGATCCTGGTCAGTGAAGGGGCCGAGGGGGTTGCTGTTGGCACGCCGATCGCGCGTCTTGCAGAAGATGGTGAAGCGGTTGACGAGGTGGCAGCGTCTCCAGCTGTCTCAGCACCTGCCGCGCAACCAACCGCAAAGGCACCAGCTGCCGAAAAGCCAGCTGCCGAAAAGCCTGCAGACACACCAGCGCCCGCCGCAATACCTGCTGCAATGCCCGCGCCTGTGTCGTCACCATCGGTAAAGGATGCAGAAAGCAAGGCTGGCGGACGCATTTTTGCCAGCCCGCTGGCGCGCCGGATTGCTGCGGATCGCGGTGTTGATCTGACTTCACTTGCCGGAAGCGGTCCGCATGGTCGCATTCTGCGCCGCGATGTAGAGGCCGCCGAAACCCGTCTGTCATCGTCTGCCGGTGCAGCATCCATGCCGGCAAATGCGCCAATGTCGGCAATAGCTGGTGCCAGCACGGTTGAAACAAACAGCCAGATGCGGCGGATCATTGCGCAGCGCCTGCAGGAATCAAAAGCCAACGCACCACATTTCTATCTGACTGTCGACTGTGAGATCGATAATCTTCTGGCGGCGCGCCGGATGATGAATGAACAGGCCGGCGATGGCGTGAAGATTTCGGTCAACGACCTTGTGATCAGGGCTGCGGCGATGGCGCTGATGGCGGTTCCCAAGGCGAATGCCAGCTGGGAAGGCGAGAACACCCGCTATTTCCAGCATGCCGATATCGCCATGGCAGTGGCTGTTGATGGCGGGCTGGTCACGCCGGTGGTCTGGGCTGCTGAACAAAAGGGACTTGCTGCCTTGTCAGGCATCACGCGGGACCTGGCGTTGCGTGCGCGTGAGGGCAAGCTGGCACTTGAAGAATTTTCCGGTGGCAGCTTTACCATCTCCAATCTTGGCATGTATGGCATCCGTGAATTCGCCGCTGTTATCAATCCGCCGCAAGGGGCCATTCTTGCTGTCGGTGCGGGTGAAGAACGCCCGGTGGTACGGGACGGACAGCTGGCAGTTGCCACGGTGATGAGCGTCACCTTGTCGGCAGACCACAGGGTTGTGGACGGGGCTGTCGGTGCGGAATGGCTGCAAGCCTTCAAGGGGTACATCCAGCAGCCCGTAACGATGCTGCTATAGCCGGGGGATAGTCATGGCCAGTGAAAAACAATTCGATCTTGTGGTGATCGGCGGCGGCCCCGGTGGCTATGTAGCTGGCATTCGGGCGGCGCAGCTCGGCATGTCGGTAGCGCTTGTCGAGTGCGAACATCTTGGCGGGATCTGCCTCAATTGGGGCTGTATACCGACCAAAGCGCTGCTTCGTGCGGCCGAGTTACGACATTCAATCGACGAAATGAAGGATTTCGGCATCACCATCACTGGTGAGGTCAGCATCGATCTGCCTGCCGTCGTGAAACGCTCGCGCAATGTTGCTGGCCGGCTGTCGACGGGCGTCAAACATTTGCTGAAAAAGAACAAGGTCACGGTATTTGACGCGGTGGCAACGCTTGGCGGCAAGACCGGTGATCACCGTGCCGTCACATTATCGACAGGCGGTGAGATCAGCGCCAAACATATCATTCTGGCGACCGGCGCACGGGCGCGGGCGTTGCCGGGGCTGGAGCCGGATGGCACCTCGATCCTGACCTATCGCGAGGCCATGGTGCCGCAGACCATGCCGAAATCGCTCATCATTATCGGGTCGGGTGCCATCGGGTCGGAATTCGCGTCCTTCTATCTTGATATGGGGGTCGAGGTCACGCTGGTGGAGGCGATGGACCGTATTCTGCCAGTTGAAGATGCTGAAATTTCAGATTTTGTGAAAAAAGCCTTTGAAAAGCGCGGCATGAAAATCATCACCGACGCAAAAATGTCCGGTCTGGTTGCTGGCAAGGGCAGCGTCACCGCCAGCTTTGAGGGGAAGGCTGCTGATATCACTGCAGAGCGCGCCATTCTTGCGGTTGGCATTACCGGCAATACCGAGGGGCTGGGCCTTGAGGGAACAGCTGTCAAGGTGGATCGCGGACATATCGTCATCGACAAATGGGGCGCAACGGGTGAACCAGGGGTCTATGCCATCGGTGATGTTGCCGGACCGCCATGGCTGGCCCACAAAGCGAGCCATGAAGGGATCATGTGCGTTGAACATATCGCCGGTTTGAAGGACGCGCATCCGATTGCCGCCGGATCGGTGCCAGGCTGTACCTATTGCCGCCCGCAGGTGGCATCAGTCGGTTTGACCGAGGCTGCTGCGATCGAGGCAGGCCATGATATTCGTGTCGGTCGATTTCCCATGCTGGCCAACGGAAAGGCCATCGCAATGGGCGATGATCAGGGACTCGTCAAGACAGTGTTTGATAAAAAGACGGGCGAGCTGCTAGGGGCCCATATGGTAGGCCCAGAGGTAACCGAACTCATTCAGGGTTATGCTGTGGCACGCACTCTGGAGGCGACAGAAGCCGAATTGATGCAGACCATCTTCCCGCATCCAACCTTGTCAGAAGCCATGCATGAATCGGTGCTTGACGCATATGGTCGCGCCATCCATTTCTAGGGTACGGGAAAATACCTGCACGTGTTAAGGGACGTATCAAATCAAGGTGTTCCGCCCTGCTTGATATAGGCTGATCGACCTTGGTCCGAGAACTGGTCCGAAAACTGGCCCGAGAACTGAACAAGATGCCACAACTCAACACAAGCAAGGGTGCCGCACGGCATCCTGAAAAGCGCAAGAACCCGGACCGGCCGCAACCGCGCCGCCCGGAATGGCTGCGCGTCAAGGCACCTGTATCGACTGCCTATGGCGAGACACGGGCGCTGATGCGTGATCTGGACCTTGTGACAGTGTGTGAAGAGGCCGCTTGCCCGAATATCGGTGAATGTTGGGCCAAGAAGCACGCAACCATGATGATCCTTGGGTCTGTGTGTACGCGCGCCTGCGCATTCTGCAATGTCGCGACCGGCCGTCCCGACCTGCTCGATATGAACGAGCCGGAGAATGTGGCGAAGGCTGTTGCCAAGCTGGCTTTGCAGCATGTGGTGATTACGTCGGTTGACCGGGATGATCTGGCAGATGGCGGTGCGCAGCATTTTGCCGATACCATCAAATTCATCCGTCTCTATTCAGCGCAGACGACGATTGAAATTCTGACGCCTGATTTTCTGCGCAAGCCAGGGGCGCTCGAGGTTGTTGTCGCGGCACGCCCCGATGTGTTCAACCACAATATGGAAACGGTGCCGCGCCTCTACCCGTCCATTCGGCCCGGCGCGCGCTATTTCCATTCACTGTCGATCCTGCAGCAGGTAAAGCAGTTGGACCCGTCCATTTTTACCAAATCCGGGATCATGGTCGGCCTTGGCGAGAGCGACGAGGAAGTTGGCCAGATTATGGATGATCTGCGCAGCGCGGATGTCGATTTCATGACGATTGGTCAATATCTGCAGCCAACACCAAAACATGCCTCTGTCGACAGGTTCGTGACGCCCGACACGTTTGAGACCTATGCGAAGCTGGGCCGGGCCAAGGGCTTTCTGCTGATGGCGTCAACGCCGCTCACCCGATCCTCATATCATGCGGATGCAGATTTTGCGGCGCTTCAGTCGGCACGCAATGCAGCGCTGGAGCCAGCCTGAGATGACTGTTCATGCTGAAAAGCGCATCGTACCTCACGCGCCGGAAGAACTTTATGCGCTGGTTGCTGATGTGCGGCGTTATCCTGAATTTCTGCCATGGTGCCTTGCTGCCAGGATCCGTCACAGTGATGCGCGTTCGCTGAGTGCTGATCTGATCATCGGGTTCCGGATGTTCCGTGAACGGTTCACATCCTTTGTTGAACTTGATCCTGACACATTGTCTATCAATGTCAGATACGCCGAGGGACCGTTCAAATACCTGACGAATACCTGGCGGTTTTTGCCGCATGAGGATGGCTGCGAGATCGATTTCTATGTTGATTTCGAATTCAATTCACGGCTGCTGCAATCGGTGATCGAGACATTGTTCACCGAGGCCGTGCGGCGCATGGTTCAGGCATTTGAAACCCGCGCTGATGAGCTGTATGGCCAGCGCCTTCGCAATGCGCCAGCCGAACGCCAGATTGCTAGGCAGGCAACGCCTCGGCCATAAGTTGCAGCGCGCGCGCCGCTGCCTGCTGGCGAACAGAGGCACGGTCGCCGCTGAACACATGACGCCAGGTGCGTGTATCGACACCTGTTTGCGCCTGTCCAAAATACACCAGCCCCACCGGTTTTTCGGCACTGCCGCCGCCGGGCCCTGCAATGCCGGTGATGGATACTGCAAGGTCGGCATCATCCGTACGCGCCAACGCGCCGGTGGCCATTTCGGCGGCGGTTTCGGCTGATACCGCGCCATGCGCCGCCAAGGTCGCGCTGTCCACGCCCAGAAGGTCCATTTTTGCGGCATTGCTATAGGTAACGACACCGCGGTCAAGAACGGCCGATGCTCCGGCAATATCTGTCAGTGCGGCAGCAACCATGCCGCCAGTACAGGATTCGGCGCTCGTCACCATGATGCCGGCGGCAGCAGCCCGCCTGACAACATCTTCTGCCAGATGTTCAAGGTCATTCATCCTGCCAACCCCCATTGCCCATTCATGCCCCACTGCATAATCAGCAGACAAACGGCCGCAAACACACCGGCGACGATATCATCTGCCATGACACCAACCCCGCCCGGCAGCTTTTCGGCCATGCGCACCGGACCCGGTTTCAGAATATCGAAAATCCGGAACAGCAGAAAGGCGGTGACGTACCAGCGCCAGTCCAGCGGCACCACCAGCAACGCAATCCACTGGCCGGCCACCTCGTCAATGACCACCTCGCCAGCATCATGCCGGCCGGTTTGTCTTTGGTAAATGCCAGCGGCCACTGTGCCAAGGATACAGACGACAAGCGCGGCGATCTCCAGCAGGCGCGGTGACAGAAAGGCCAGGCCCGCCCCCATGACAAGCGCGGCGGCCGATCCCCAACTGCCGGGGGCAGGGCGCAGAAAACCGACAGGCCCCAATGTTGCCAGCCTCATCATCATGCGGTCAGATGCGCGTCCAGATGCGTTATTTGCCATGCGTGCCGCCATCTGCGAGCGAGCGAAAGACCAGCGTGGCTGTCGCCTGCGCGGCGATACCTTCACCGCGGCCGGTAAATCCCAGCTTCTCTGATGTTGTGGCCTTGACCCCGACCCGTTCGGGCGACAGTCCGGCAAGAGACGCAATGCGCTGCTGCATCGCCGCCCGATGCGGACCGATTTTAGGCGTCTCGCAGATCAATGTCAGATCAAGATGCTGGATGATCGCACCGCGCGCAGCAACGCGCTGAACGGCAAATGTCAGAAAATCGGCACTATCTGCATTCTTCCAACGATCATCCGATGGCGGAAAGTGGGTGCCGATATCACCATCGCCCAAAGCGCCGAAAATGGCATCGCACAGGGCGTGCAATCCAACATCGCCATCCGAATGAGCCGCAAGGCTATGCGCGCTTGGCACGTCAATACCGCCAATGCGTGCCGGGCCCGGCCCATCAGAAAAACGGTGCACATCAAAGCCGTTGCCAACACGAATATCGGGGATCATCTGGTCACTGCCTTCTGCCGTTCTGATCAGGGTTTCCAGAATATCGAAATCTTCAGCTGTCGTCAGTTTCATCAGGCGGCGGTCACCCTGAACGGTAATGACGGGTCTTCCGCTCGCCTCGATCAACTGAATATCGTCGGTGATCTCGGTATCGGTGTCATGGGCCTGATGCAGTGACAGAATGTCAGCCAGATGAAACACCTGCGGGGTCTGTGCAACGGCAAGACCTGACCGGTCAACAGTCCCGTCAACGGCAGTCCCGTCAACGGCAGTGCCGGATATTGCCTTCAGCGTATCAACCACCGGCATTACCGGCAAAGCTGCTGCGGCGCCGTCATGCATTGCTGTCAAAAGGCGGTCGATCACTGCGCGCGGCAATACCGGACGCGCGGCGTCGTGAATGGCAACAAGTGTTGCAGCGCTTGGGTCTGCGGCCTTCAAACCAGCCAATACAGAGTCCTGACGCCGGACACCGCCTCCGGTTATTTTCAGGCGGGGGTCATCTGCCAGATCGCCCAGCGATGCAGTCAGGTCAGCGGCGCGTTCGGCTGCGCAGACGATGATGATCTGCGTTACGGCAGGATGCTCACAAAAGGCTGACACTGCATGCGCCGTAACAGACCGTCCGTTCAAGCGGCGAAACTGCTTTTCTGGACCGTCACCCATACGGCTGCTTTGGCCGGCTGCCAGAATAATCGCCACCATCCGCAGATCAGCACTGTCTGAAGCCGCGGAATCTGTTGTCTCGGCAAGCATGTCGGGTGGTATTTCGCTCATGCGTCCGTTATCTCTGAACCCCGGCGCAAAGTCCATGCCCTTCATACGATGTGACTGCCAGCATATCACGCGATATGAATTTCGCTTTTTGCTGGAATTAGTGCTGCTTTCTGATGCATTATGCTCAAAATTTCAGCATGGCAGCGGCGGGCATACCTGCCGACAAAGCGAATGAGCCTCTTTATCCGCCATATAGAGATTCCGCATGCGGCCATTTTGGCGCCCATGTCAGGAGTTACCGATCTGCCTTTCCGGCGGGCCGTGCGCCGTGCGGGTGGCGGCCTTGTGGTCACCGAAATGGTGGCGAGTGCTGCCATCCTGCGTGATGTGCGCTCGGAGTTGAGCAAATTGCGGACAGATACAGTTTCCGAAGTGCCGCTGTCAGTCCAGCTTGCTGGCTGGGACCCTGACATCATGGCCGAAGCTGCAAAGATCGCCGCCGATTTGGGGGCAACCTTCATCGATATCAATATGGGCTGTCCGGCCAAAAAGGTCACTGGCCGCTTGTCCGGATCGGCACTGATGCGCGATGAGGTCTTGGCCGCCTCGATCCTGCAGGCGGTCTCCAGCGCTGTTGATGTGCCGGTAACCCTGAAGATGCGCCTTGGCTGGGATGATGACAGTCTGAATGCGCCAGTGATTGCGCGCCATGCCTTTGATGCGGGTATTGCGATGATTGCCGTCCATGGGCGTACCCGCTGCCAGATGTATAATGGTGACGCCGATTGGGCGGCCGTGCGCGCCGTTGTTGAGTGCGTTGATGTGCCGGTGATTGTGAATGGCGATATCCGCAATCTTGATGATGTGACAGCTGCCCGTGATGCCAGTGGCGCTGCCGGTGTGATGATCGGGCGTGGTGCACAGGGCAGGCCTTGGCTTTTGGCGCAGGCTGGTGATCTGCTGGCTGGACGGGTGGTGCGGGCAGAACCTGATATTTCGGCGCGTCATCAGATGATGCAGGTGCATCTTGATGATATGCTGACCCATTACGGCACTCCGGCCATGCGACTTGCCCGAAAGCATATCGCCTGGTACGCGCATGGGCTTCCCGGTGCTGCTGAATTGCGCGACATCGCCAACAACACCACTGACGCAAAAGCGGTATTTGCTGCTGTTGATCTGTTCTTTGACGGCTTGCAAGCAGCAGAGGCCGCGTGATGGATGATGTGACCGGCCCCGACCTGCGCGCCGATGCCGCGCACATTCTTGCCAGCCTGCCAAACCCTGTTTTTGTGCTTGATGCGGATGACCGGTTTCTGTTTCTGAATCAGGCTGCCGAGATGTTTTTTGACTCCAGTGCAGCCATATTGCGCGGCACCGCACTTTCCGCGCAGATACCGTCTGATTCCAGTCTGAACATGCTGCTGGCAAGATCGCGCACGCAGATGGCATCGGTTGCTGATCAGGGGATAGAGATTGCCGGACCACGGTTGGGACTGAAGTTGCTGAATGTGCAGATTGCCCCCTTTGGTGATCGTACCGGCAGACATCGCACGGGCAAGGACGGCCGCATGCTGGTAACGCTGCAGGAACGCGCGCTGGCTGAACGGTTGCGCGGGCAATCTGCCTTTCATGGGGCTGCGCGTTCGATTTCCGCGATGGCAGCACTGCTGGCCCATGAGGTCAAGAACCCGCTGGCCGGCATCAAGGGGGCGGCGCAGCTGTTGCAGTCTGACCTGACGCCGGAAAACGAAGAATTTGCCTCGATGATTGTCGAGGAGACAAACCGGATCACCGCCTTGCTGGACCGGATGGAAGGGTTTGCCGGCGGCGGTACAGTGGCGCTGGCGCCTGTCAATATTCATGAAATACTGGATCACTGCCTGCGCGTGTCTGCAGCGTCTTATGGCGCATCAATCACCGTCATGCGCAGCTATGACCCGTCACTGCCACCCGTTGACGGACATCGCGATCTGTTGATTCAGGCCTTCCTAAACATAATCAAGAACGCTTTTGAAGTTTCTGACAAGACAACAGAAATTACGATCAAAACTTCCTATTCACGAGGGCGGCGGCTGAATGGTGGCGGAGCGGCGCGTCTGCATGTTCCCATTCAGATTGAGGTGATTGATAACGGGCCGGGGATCGCTGCCGACATCCGTGACAATATCTTTGATCCCTTCGTATCTGGCAAAAGTGGTGGCAGTGGATTGGGTCTTGCCCTTGTTGCCAGCGTCGTGGCTGATCATGGCGGTATGGTCGAGGTGGATTCGGTGCCAGGGCATACGGTGTTCAGGTTGAATTTCCCGCTGTCCGGAAAGGGGGTCGCTGATGTCTGACAAGCCGGCCCATATACTGGTTGCCGAGGATGACAAGTCGGTTCGCCTTGTTGTTCAGCAGGCATTGGCGCGCCAGGGCTATACGGTACAGTCAAGCGGCACGGCGGCTGGCTTGTGGAAGCTGATCGAAAGCGGACGCGGCGATGTGCTGATTTCAGATATTGCGCTTCCCGATGGTGATGCGCTGGATTTGCTGCCCCGCATTCAGGAACGCCGCCCCGGCATGCCTGTGATTGTGATGAGCGCAAGGTCAACGCTGCTGACGGCGGTGAAGGCGCAACAGACAGGTGTATTCGAATATCTGCCAAAACCATTTGAGCTGCGCAGCCTTGTCGAGGCGACAAGCCGCGCTGTATCCAGCATCGGGCAGCCGGGCCTTGAAGCCACGCAAAATGGCGGCCTCGAAGAGGGTGGTCCCCTTGTTGGTCGATCACGCCCGATGCAGGATATTTTCAAGGCGATGGCGCGTGTGGTCAGCACCGATCTGACGGTTCTTGTCACAGGTGAAAGCGGAACCGGCAAGGAACTGGTGGCCCGCGCCCTGCATGATCTTGGTTCGCGCCGGTCAGGTCCGTTTGTTCCGATCAATATGGCCGCCATTCCGCGCAATCTGGTCGAATCCGAATTGTTCGGTCACGAAAAGGGGGCATTTGTCGGCGCCGATACAAGGATGCCCGGCCGGTTTGAACAGGCCGAAGGGGGAAGCCTGTTTCTTGACGAGGTTGGCGATATGCCGCCCGAGGCACAAACGCGCCTGCTGCGTGTCCTGCAGGATGGTGAATATCTTCCGGTGGGAGCAAACCGGCCGGTGCGCGCCAATGTGCGCATCATCGCGGCTACCAACCACAACCTGCAACATCTGATGCAGCAGGGCTTGTTCCGCGAGGACCTGTTTTACCGGCTGAATGTTGTGCCGCTGCGCCTGCCACCGTTGCGCGAGCGTACCGAGGATATCAGCCCGCTGGTCAATCATTTCCTGAAACGCGCGGCGGATGGCGGCTTGCCGCTGAAACGCTTTACACCGGATGCCATTCGGGCGCTGGCAGCATGGAACTGGCCCGGCAATGTGCGCGAGCTGGAAAATCTGGTGCGCCGTCTATTGGTGCTTGTGGGCGAAGACAGCATATCTGCAGAGATGGTTGAGGCAGAGCTTGCCGCCATGCGCCCCGAGGATGCACCGCCACTTGAATCCGACAGCCTGTCCCAGTCTGTTGATCAGCATATCCGGCGCTATTTTGAAACGCTGAACGGGGCGATGCCGCCACAAGGCTTGCACGCACGGGTATTGCGTGAAGTGGAATATCCGCTGATCATCGCAACCCTCGAGATAACCCGCGGCAATCAGGTCAAGGCAGCCGATATTCTGGGCATCAACCGCAACACGCTTCGCAAGCGCATTCGCGAATTGGGTATTTGGTCGGGGCGGCAGGCATGACAGAGCATATTGAACCCAGATCGCCCGCCTCCATCCTGCGATTTTCAGAAAACAGGCTTGGATATCTTGCCGTTCTGACGGCGCTTTCAATCGGCATGTTGACGGTGTTTACGCTGGCGCGGTTCGATCCGGCGCAGCAGGACAATTCGCTGCTTACAATTCTGATCGCCGTGGATTTCCTGGCGGTGATTATCGTTGGCGGATTTGTGATCCGGCAAATCCTGCAGCTGTTGAATGAGCGCCGCCGTCGCATGGCCGGATACCAGCTTCACTGGCGGATCGCGTTGATGTTTGGCGGCGTGGCCGCGTTACCGGCGGTGATCATCACTGCCTTTGCGTTGTTCGTGGTGGATTATTCACTACGTGGCTGGTTCGCCGACCGCATTTCAACCGCTGTGACTGAATCTGTACAGGTTGCTGACTATTATTTTCAGGAACATGCCAGCTCGATTCAGAGTGATGTGCTGACCATTGCCAATGACGTGAACCGCGAGGCGTTCAAGCTGAGTGGCAACGCCACCTTGCTGGAACAGTATCTGACCAATCAGGCGGCGCTGCGCAATCTGTCA
>MDSV01170263.1_pt1 | contig 12103 bp, 14 predicted proteins | sample 810851 | NCBI WGS metagenome assembly MDSV01 (sample SAMN05326640, study PRJNA326480) | marine metagenome | isolation source: seawater | place: Atlantic Ocean: North East | collected 2012
TAATTCATAGTCTACTACTTTGTCATGTAACAAAAACGCATTTTCAAATTTATCGAGGAAACATATCTAGTAAAACTGTAATACAACCAAATTTTTGTAATAATATTGATAATTGTAATCTTCCAAATCCACCAAGTTTAGGTACTAATAGTGTATTTAATAATGAATGGAATTTTGTTGCAATAAAAAATCCGTATCCAAATCCAACTTCATCGGAGAAAAGACAAGGAAATGATAATGCATCTGATTTGCAATTCATTCCATTTGCAAATTTACAATCACATTTTCAAGCTATAGCAAGAAAATATTTACGTATCTACAACGATATGAACACACGGGTATCGCATTTAGAAAATGAACATTTCCCACAAAACATGAAAAAAGGAGAAAAGGGAAATAAAGGTATTGCAGGAACAGATTCACATCACGGAGACCAAGGAGATCAAGGAAATATAGGTGCTGAACAGTGTAGGAGGGGGAATAATAATGTATGCATGTACAAAGATCACCACTATAATTCCGGAAACAGTTATTATAAAATTAAAGCAGGTGGCGCTAGATATCAAGAACCTACCAGATTTTTATCCCTTTCAACACAAGACGCATATATAGAAGTCAGTGATGAAAGTAGGGGACATCACAATTCTCTCCGTTGTACATCACAAAACACATCTCAGTGCAGATTTAAACTTGTATGAACTATTCAAAATTTATCAACAAATATCCATCAAATTCTTGTGATAAAAAAAATTAAAAAAAAAATGAAAGAGGTCACAGAAAAAGTGTTGAAAAGAAAATATGACAACATTGTCCAAAATAAATCTAGCGATAATACTTTGCAAATTCATGTAACCATTATTGATATGTGGAAAAAATTACAACAACAAGATACATTCAATATGTATTTAATAAATATTATTTGTGAACTTACTAAACGTGTACAAGAATTAGAGAAGAAAAATGAAGAGTCTCAAATAAATATAAATGATTTATTGAATGATGAAAAAAACCTAGATGAAATTATAAAAAAATTAGAAATATTTTTTTGACTTCGTAAATTTACAGGAAAAATACCTCGTGTTAGAAAAAAATGAAAAAACGAAAAGCAATATGTGTTTGTGGATTTGAAGCAAGAATTGATAATATGCCTAAACATCAAAAAAGTTGTGTCTTATTTCATACACAAAAAGTAAAAAAAGAATATGAAGCAGAAATTACACGTTTAAATGAAAAAATTAAAGTATTAAGCAAACATGCTATTCCTGCTCAACATATAACAAATAACAATATAAACATTGTAGTTTATGGAACAGAAGAGTTACCAGAAGCTTATGATATGCTTAAGAAATTATGTCAAAAAGGAAACTTCGAACATTGTGTTCCCCGATATGTAGAAATGAAACATTTTCCTATACCAGGTAAAGGAAATATTCGTTTTATAGATGATAAATTGCAAATATTTTCTGAAAAAATGCCAGGAGAATACGAATGGGTTGATGTAAACAAAGACACAGAACTTGAAAATATTACTGAACGTAACATGGACGAAATTATAAACAGATATGGTAATACTAATATTACGAATTTTCATGCTACATGGGTCGAAAAACATCAGGTCGCCAATTTAAATTCGGAAAACTTCAAAACAGTCGCAAAAAATGTTGAAAACACAATACGAAAAAATAGCTGAATACAATAGTGTCATACTTCTTTGAAAAAAAAATTGTGTTTTGAAAAAGATGTTTGTTCATGAAGTAAAACGATATCTTCCTATATTTTTATCATTATTATCATTATGTGCTATAGTTGGTACTGGAATAACTTTTTTGCCTTCTGAGTATATTTTTGTTTTTGATAATTACCAAGGACGCACCATTAATGTGTTAAATGCAATGAAATTGCGATTTCAAAATGAAACTTTAATTACATTAGTTGCTTGGTTATTACCCATTCCTTTAGCTATATTTATTCCTTTGTGGGTATTAGAATTTATGTTATCTGTTTCAGCAGCAGTATTGGGTGTTTTAGGAATTAGTTCATTTTTCATTTATGAAGAAAGATTAAATTTTATAAATATGTTAGAAACTGTACCCGAACTTGGATATATGTGGTATGAAACAGTTGTCATATCATTGAGTACATTTATAATGTTTCCAACTAAATTTTGGTTATTGTTAGGTGGACCAATGGTATGTGTATGTGTAGGTCCAAATTATATAAAAGAAAAGAATTTTAGATTCTTATATATATTTGTATTTATATCTTTACTAAGTATAATATTTGTATTACCTACAGCTGATCGATTTATTAATGAAAATGGTGAATTCTTTTTAATTGGTTATAGTACAAACAGTTTATACGGGAATGTATTAGGTGTTGGAATGATACATGTATGGGTAAAATCATATCATCTGGTATGTCGAGATTGCTATCAAACATTTGTCAAATATTCCTCTAAATATTACAGAATATTAGCAATTTTATGGGTTATTATCGGAACAGCTTTAGTTGAACTATGGGTTTCATCTGCTTATGCTTTACATTTTGCTTATATCATATTACTTGACTTGCAAGAAGAAAATAGCTTTTGGAATGTTATATTAAATTACAGATCAAAGGCGAAAAAACTCTACTTTAAAAAATAAAACATTTTGGTATTGTAAATGAAATATTTTGAAGAACATCCAATTGTAAAAAAAGCAATGAATGAAATACATGATCGAATTCCTATAAATCTGATAGGTATTCACGGTAAATTGTATGATCCTAAATTGTTTGTACATCCTGGTGGAACTGGTTTTATTGAAATGTGCATGGGGTGTGATTGCTCAACTTTATTCGAAACGCATCATTTGAATAAACATTTAGCAGATAAAATGTTATTAACATTACCAATTGTAGGTGAATATGAAATTCAATATAAATATGACTGGAATAAATATGCAAATATTAGATCATCTGTGTTTAAATTATTTCCTACACGCAACTCTCGCGAAATGAATTTTGTTACAAAAGTAACATTAATTACTTATGTTATTATCACATTTATGTTGCATCTAATTTTGTTAAATACAATACCAAATTTTGGTATATGGTATTTTTTCATATGTTTGAGCTCATCTTTTGCAAATTCAATTATGGGCGCATTTGGTCATAATGGTATTCATAAAATGTCAGTATCATCAATATTGTTAGATTGGAATGGATTGTCATGTTATGAATGGTTATACGAACATGTCCATTCTCATCATATGTATGTAAATACTAATAAAGATCATGATGCTATCTCTATGATGCCATTCTTGAATTGGATCCCAAATAAAAAAAGTTTGTTTTCTGCATATGGAAAACATTTTGTGTATATGATAGGTGAAATAGTCGTTGTCATTCAAGGTAATTTTGTTCATATGGTTCGATGGAAAGTTTTAAAAAATAAAAAATTTCCAATTCATATAAGGTTTGCTCCTACTTTATTTATTATTCGATGGATATCACATGTATATATGCAAGGTGTTTTATTAGGTACATGCTCATTATTAATTTGTTTAATGTTTGCAGGGTATTATTTTACAGCATTAGCTCATTTAAATCATGCAAATCCTCATATAAATTATACAGAAAATACACACAATAGACACAATGATTTCTTAATTCATCAATTAACAAATACAATAAACATAAATACTCAATTTTCACACTTAGTCTTGTATCTTGATAGACAAGTTTTACATCATTTGTTCCCTACAATTGATCATTCTCAATTATCTAAAATTGAAATATTAAAACATCGGCACAAAACTATGTATTTTTTAAATACGCGTGTAAATGAAACATTAAATAAATATTCAATATCTATGTGAATTTCTTCCTTCTACTTTATTGTTTGGAAATACAATCCATGTTGAAGGTCCATATTGATGTAAAGGTGCTAAATGACAAAATTTGCATTTTTTTTGGTTTCTGCATATAAGATTGCGTTTTGTATATCGCGTTTGACAACAATTCATTACAGATAATGCACTATCTGCAGCTACAAAAATGGGAAATGTAAGCATGTGTTTAGCTGCTTTTGAAAATATTATATATGCTATTGCACCCAAATGTTTATTCATTCGTCCTTTAGATGAACAGTTTCGTTTGTGTATATTATTATATACAATCGGATCCCATTTTAAAACATTCCAGTTTGTAAATGATAGATATGATCCTAAATAGAAAATATCTGCATTTTCAGGTATTCTGAATGAATTCACCACATTCCAAAAGTATGATGGTTGTTTAAAAGTTGCGTCATCTTCCAATATAAGTGCAGATGATAGATTTCTTTGCGTTATATCGAGATATGCTAATCTATGTTTTAAAGCAAGACTTATTGTTCCATTCGCTAAAATAGTGTTGTATTTATCAAATGGATTTGGTGTAGATACATACAAACATGATCTAGTATTATGTGAAAATTTGTTCACATCTGTACGTTCAATACATGTGACAAAGGTAACATCTTTTGTATGTGCTGCATACAATAACTTCAAAATAGCTTCTTTTCGTTTAACTAAAAATGGTGAGTGAATAACATAAGTAGCATAAAAAGAACAATTACTTGTGCATAAAGAGTATCGTTGTATGCATTTGACATTTACTAAGTTATAAAGAGTTTTAACAAAACACATTTATACTCTTAATTTTACATTATATTCTTGCATTACATTCGGAACGAAATAACACATTAAATTATTTGAGTGTTGATGAGAGTCATAAATAACACGAGTTTGGACGCAATTTTTTAAGTACGAAATAGGTCAAACTCAATCCATCGAGGTAAAAAAATTTTTTGAAAACTAAAATTTGATGACCGTTATCTTTTAACGCGTACAGAATCAAAATAAAATAAAATACTTACAATATAAACAATATAAATAATGGCTCCGAAGAAGATGAAGAAGATTGATGCAAAGGAAGTTGATATTCATGTATCCGAAAATAATGTTGTTCTCGAAACAACTTCAGCAAATAATAATATTCAAGATGTTAGTGATGTTGTTGAAGATAACACAGTAAAACCAGTGAAAACAATTCGAAAGAAGCCAACAAAACCTCGTAAGAATGGGAATCGAACTCCCTCAAGTTATGTACTTTTCTCAATGGATTATCGTAAAGAAGTAAGCGCAAATTTTCCAGACCTAAATCTTGGTGATGTATCTAAGAAATGTGGAGAAGCGTGGAGTGCTCTTTCTTCTGATAAGAAAGAAGAGTGGAAGATGAAGGCTGAAGCACTTAAGCTTGAAAAGAAAGCGGAGACGCCCCAAGTTCAAGACCCCGAGAAGAAGAAGCGAAAGCCCTCAAGCTATCTAATGTTTTCAATTGATTACAGGAAGAAGGTAATTGCAGAAAATCCAAATCTTACTCTGGGTGATGTTTCCAAAAAGTGTGGTGAATTTTGGAAGACAATGTCAGAAGAAGATAAGGAAGTATGGAAGCAGAAAGCGGCAGCTGCGTAGAAAAAAAATAAAAGAACAATAAATGTGGAATATAATATTAGAATGTATTTATAATTATTTAGGTTTAAAACATATTATTGAATGTAGAGAAGTGTGTTCGGAGTGGAATGAAACAATTCAGTATATGTCCTATCATTTAAAAGAATTTCCATGTGAATGGTCTGAATTTGTAAATATGTACGGTATTAGAAAAATATTTAAAAATGTAAAAAATGTTGGTAATGTCGGTCATCGTGGATGGATTGTAGATTGTGATGTTATACAAAAAATAAATAAATTATGGATTGATATTCCATTAAACTTCTTTTTTGTATTTATAAAAGGAGTATCTGTTCATAATATAATTAATTTAACAGTTAGTGTTGATTGGTCGTATGATATATTGAATGTAATTTCAAAATTAAAGTGGAGTAATTTAGAAGTACTTTCAGTAATTACAAAAGTAAAAAAACGTTATCCATCACATTCATGGAATATGCCAAAATTAAAAAACATAATGATAGGCTCAAACTTTATGACATTTCCATTGTGCTTATGTGGGTTGCCATTAGAACAAATAAATGAATTATCACTTGTAAGTGATTCATTTTATAAAATTCGATTTCAAACATGGTTTCATACTTTTATAATAACAATGCCATTTATTCAATTTTCACATATAAAATACATTCGATTAATTAATGTCGTTCCAGATCAAGATATAAATATTGGAACTTTAATTAATGCTATAAGACAAAGTAGTATTACAAACTTATGCTTAAATCCATGTAGTATAGAAAGTGCAGTCTATATTTTAAATAATTGTAGAGTTCATTTGTTTGTTAATAAAGATAGACATTTGCGTTGGAAATTTTTAAAATTTGCATATAATGATCGATTATCTTTTGTTCAGCTTTAAAGTCTAGGACTGCATGCTACACCTTCTCGTCGCTTACTAAGATGGTGCTGACTATATGCAGATTCTCTTACATCATTCAAAAATGTTGAACTCGGATGATTAACAAGATATTCAGTCAATATTAATGGAATAAATATACCAAGTAGTGCAGCAATACTACATATTATAATGAAACAAATGGATGTATTCAAATAATTCATTTATTTAACTTTATTTTTTTTTTTTCCAATTATAAATGACGTCATTAAAAAATATAATGTCTACTGCCACAACAAAATTTAGCGATGGGATGTACAAAGTTTATAAAAATCCTATGATTACTTTATCTTTAACAGCATGTATTGCTATAATATCTGTGATTATTTCTATAAGTTGGGGTTTTAGTTTAAAATCAGATTTTGGTGATTTTAAAAATCTACGTTCAGATAGAGTTCGTGGTGTAATTACTGATTTTATAGTTGGCACTATAACATTAATTTTAACTATAATTGTTTTAAAATTAAATAAACAAATTCATATTGCTGATATCAGTATGATTGTATTCATGTTTCAGGAAGTTGTAAATTTTCTATGTGATAATGCTTTAAGAAATGTTCATTTACGCTATCATTATGAACCCGAAATAGGTGAAGTTAAAGAAGTATGGACATTTGATTCTTTAACTTCACGCACAGAAATGATATTTGACTTAAAAAAGATTGGTGAATCAGAAGACGATGTTGAAGGTCCAGTCTATTGTCCTGCTCGCAATCAAATTTTAAAACCAGGTACTGAAATATTTGTATATGATGCAAATCGTTTGGAAATAAATCCAGGAACATTATGTCAACTAACGCATAATGTAGATGATATTGGAAAATATTCTCCAGACAACGATCTTTGTAAAAGGTGGAAAATTATGGCCGGTGCAAGTGGTCATGTACTATCTGCAGAAGAAATCGAATCAAAACTTTATGATGGAAATTCTATATTACAAAGCACAAACCCTCCATGTGGTAATAATTGTGATTGTCTTAATTATGTTGCTGTATATTTATATCATAGATATCTGAATACTGATCTTGAACTATATCTATGGTTACCAGTATGTTTACTTCGTTTTGATTACAATACATTAATACAAGTTACTCAAAACATTTCACAAAGATATTCAGTACTACAAGTGAATCATGGAATTACTACACGAATTATGAATACACGACATATATCTTCTCCTGTATCAAATTCTCCAGTATCAACTTCTGCACGTGTTTCGTTACCTCCTAATGTTTCATTATCTTCTGATAATTTACCTGCAAATATTCCGGAAAATATAAATCAAAATATTGTAACAGAACCTGTTGTAACAGAACCTGTTGTAACAGAACCTGTTGTAACAGAACCTGTTGTAACAAATTTAAAAATAGAATCACTAGGATTAGAATGTATTCATAGAGCACACATACAAGATATGTTACCACAAAGTAACAGACATTATGGACACTTTCCTATGGGAATGGTAAATGCTGCACCTGGTGGTTTCAGATGGGTACATAATTACGATGAACCATCAAGAGGAAATGAAATTGTAAATGAATCTCTTCGTAATTTACTAAGAAGCCGCAAACGCTGCACAACATCAGATTGTAATATGTATGAACCAATTATGTTGTCAGAAGATGAAGTAAATACATTGAATTTACCACAATTAACACTAGATAGTTATATTAATTTAAATGAATCCGAAACAGGTGGTCCCTTTTTCTTAGTACAAGCAGGTCAAATGACAAAATATGATTTACGATCATACAATCTTCATTTCTTTGTCGCCCGTGATAATATGCAACAACACGCATTTTTAAATACTTTTAAATATTTTACACAAGCAGATATGGTTATAAAAAGTGTAGCTGTTAGTTTAATGACTTTATTCTTACTTTCAACAATTGAAAGTGCAGTTAATGGAGTTATTTGTAAAAAAATAGACCAAACACAATCAAAAAACCGATATTTCTGGTTAATTGGTATTTTTGTAGCAAATATATTGGGCTCAACCCCTATTAATATGGTCAGATTTGGTTGGGCTTACACTGAAGATCAGCGTTCTGGAGATAGACTAAGAACAAGTTTTGTAATATTATTATTCTTGTTATTGTCATGTTTTTATCTTGGATCCAAAACAAAAAATGATCCATTCCCAATGAAAGCAAAAGTAACGTTAGTGATTTTAGGGTTAGCTTTATTAGTTATTTTTGATACTATGAGCACTGTTTTAAATACAGGAACACAATATTGTCCACGTACTGTTGATGGTGTAAGTGCAGATTCTTATGAAAATGATGATGAAAACCTTAAACGTAAAAAACAAGCTCTTAGAATGATACAAAAAGTATGTTTGGTTGTAATGATAATATTATATGCATCTCCAATAATTGTACAATTAAAAACACTTAACACAAAACGTTCTATGAATCAAATATTAAATTCTGTTCCTCAGACACAAACTTCGGCACCATTAAATTCTGTTCCTCAGACACAAACTTCGGCACCAACGACTCCAGTAACAAGGAGTCAAACAAATAGTAAAACAAGGAAATACTTTTCAAAAACAGTTCAGGCTTTATTAATGTAATGCGTATTTTCAAATTAAAAAACACATTTACATAAATGTTTGAGTTTCCCATGCTGAATTTTGACATATCAGAAACAATATATAAACACATTAATGCGATTATTATTCAAAGATGTTTTCGTAAATGGATTATGTCACATGTTCATAATGATGAATGGATTTTATTACGTAAATTGTTGTGCACAAAATATAATTGTGATATTTACAAGTATTTACAAAATTGTAGTCAAGTGAGACATGAATGGCGCACTGAAATGAATTCATGGTTATATGTAATAAATAATGAACCTGATATAATTTATGATATCATTGATGAAATTTCAAAAGGACTGTGGTACTGAACTTTTTTTTTGTATTTCATAAATAAATGCAAATCATTAAATTTACAGCATCATGGTGTCAACCATGTAAAATAATTCAACCTGAACTTGACAAACATATAAAAAATGTTTGTGAAAAATATAAAATTCATGAAAATTTATTGCTTAATGTTGTAGATGTTGATGATAATGATGTATGTAAAGAAATATGCGATAAATATAGTATTACCGTAACATCAATCCCCCATATTGTTTTAATTATAAATGAACAGATCAAAAAAACAGTACTTGGTGTTAATAAAAAAGAACTCGAAGAATTATTTTCTATTTTAAAAAAAGAAATCAGTGAGACAAAAAATTTTGAAAAAAAAATTGAACCAGCGAATCAAATTGTTTTACCAAGATCAATAAAAGCAGAAGTGAAAAAATGACTGAACTTGATGATGAAAACTTTACTGAAACTGATTGCACTGATACCACAAACGATAATACTAACAATATAACCTCAGATAATACAACAAATTTCAAAAAACAAAAATTAGATGATGATATCGAGTGGAAAATAACATTTGATCAAACGCAAGGAATTAAAACAATGGTTGAAGTTGTTGGAAACATTCTAAATCGTGTAAATTTCAGAATCAATTATGATAACAAAAAAGATATTTATTTTTTGTGTATTGATAGTATTGATCCTCAACATGTTTGTATGATTCAAGCACGTTTAACGTGTGAAAAAGTTTATAATCTAAATGGACATGAAACATTCTGTGTAGATACAAATATATTGAATACACTACTTAAAAATGTTCCTGCACATTATTCTTTGGACTTGGTAAAAAGTAAGAAATCTGCTGACATTTTCATGAGAACATATGAAAGTTTATCAAATTCACATGAAATTCATTATGTGTTATCAACTCTTGTTGACGATTCTGAAACAATGCAACTTAGTGATATCGAATACAAATACACAATTGAAATTGATTTAATGACAATTCGTGGAATTGTGAAGATGAGTCAAGCACTACGCGCAAACCATATTGAATTTTCAGTTCGTGAACCAGTTCAAAATAAATTGGGAATATCTCGTACCATCTTTAGTATTACTTCAAAAGGAGATGCAATCCAAGAACATAGATTCAATTCAGCAACAGTATCTGAACCTGGAAACGAAGACTCTACATGTGTAATTCGTGCAGCAACAGATTCAACTGGACCAGAATCTTGTTCTGGGGAAAAACTAGACATTAAATATATCGATTCCTTTTCAACAACATATATGAACTACTTTCTTAAAAGTATGGAGCGACAAATTATCACGATGCGCTTATCACAAGATAAGCCACTCATTCTGCATTATCCACTTGGTGCAGAACGTTCATATATTTGTTTTGTTCTTGCACCCAAAACAAATGACGATTGAATATACCACAAATAAAATATAAAATAACTAATAATAATGAGCATTTTAACAAATAATTTATTGAATAACAGCTCTACATTAAAAATTGTTGGTAAGACAAATCCACTCAGATCACAAGATTTTGAAAACAAAAAAGATAATAAAGGCAATTTTATATGTTACGAAAAAGTGATATATGAAGGTCGATTTGAAGCAAGACCAAATGCTGACACATACCATTTTAAATCCGTAAACTTCATAAATAGTGGAAAAATAACCACCAAAACTTGTGAAAGTAGTTTAGAATGTACAATAAATAGCTTCAAGAACATAGCATCCGGTATGGACCAATTTGATTACTATATATATATTGATTATGATAATGATAATAAACAACCTATTTTTTACCCAGGAAATTTTAGAAAACGTAAAAATCCAATAAAAATAGAAAAAAATAGAGAAATACAAGCTTTAGAAATAGATAAAAACTGTAACGGTAAATGTAGAATAAGAATTGCAGTGCGTCCTGTCGGATGCTTCAAAGAAGCGAAACAATTTTATGGAAGTGTACAATTTGATTTAGATCTTGAATATAGATTAATTGCCACAAATACACCAAATGGTCTTTAACTTTTTGAAAATTCCCACATTGTTTTTTTTACAAATTTTATCACTTGACAATAAAAAAAATTATAGTATTAAATGAGCTGTAACCCATGGCAAGGAAAATGTCATCCCAAATTAGATGAAGGTTCTTCTAAATGTTTTGTAAAACTAGACGGTATTTATGAATTCGGTTCAAATTCTCCAGACCCTGGAATCATAGAATTTCCACTGTACTCTAACGGAAAAATACTAGAAGGTGAATTTCAAACACGAACAAAATCAAAAATTAATAGCAGAAAATACTTACGTCGTTTGTGTGTCGTAAAGATAGATAAAAATAAAGACTTTTTTATTGAAAGAACAGATGACTCAGCATCTGTAGCTTCCTTAGGTAATAGAAGAAATGTCAGATATAAAATCCAATTATTAGAAGAACGCCCAACTGGAAAATATGATACTCTCACAAAAATTCCTTTTTCAGTAGTCAATAGTGAAAACACAATGAGTAATATTGTTTTAGAAAAAATACCATTTCGACAATTAGATGATGATGGCATAAATCTACCAACAAATTTAAATTCAAGATTTTATATTCGATTGTATGCTATTGGAAATGTCAATCGTAAACGCTCAGTTAAATTAAATTGCATATTTTACATTGATTATGCTGGAGAAATTGAATCCAAATCTGAAAGAATACAACCAACTGATACTTTACCGATAGGAACAAATAATGTTTTATTTGGTGGTCCTTAATTAAAAAAA
>MDSV01198245.1_pt1 | contig 12103 bp, 8 predicted proteins | sample 810851 | NCBI WGS metagenome assembly MDSV01 (sample SAMN05326640, study PRJNA326480) | marine metagenome | isolation source: seawater | place: Atlantic Ocean: North East | collected 2012
ATCGCAAACTGGCCGGGTCTGGCCAACGAACACCTGGTCGGCCCGGGGGACTTACCCGTAACGACGAATTATCGCGATGTGCTCCGCCCTGTCCTAACGCGACACGCACCCGACGCCGACATGGCCAAGGTTTTTCCCGACCACGGGCCCGAGGCTATTTAACGATTGCCGGAGGCCTTTTTTTTCGGAGGATCCAACCGCACGAACACCTGCACGGACGAACCAAGCTTTGGCGTGCGCTTCGGCCAGACATGCGACCCGTTACGGGTTGTGTCGACCATGGGCTCGATTAACGCAAGTGCGTCCATGTCCGGCTGCAGACTCAGGATGGAGCCGCTCTCATCGGCGGTAAGTTTTCCGTTTCGGGAGCGCGCCCCGGTCCACTTCCACTCCGTTGACTTCAGATCAAACGAGTGCTCGGTGACCTTGTCATCCAGTTCGGACGCCGCCTCCAGCGGATACTGGGCAACACATTCGTGGATGAACTTTCGTTTCCATTTTCCGTCCACCTGCCACGAAACCTCAACGTAAACCTTTGCCGGCATCTTCACGCCAAGCAGTAGCAATCCCGCGTGAATGTCGCTTGGCTTCACCTTGGTGGAGAGAAAACTTTCGTGCACCTTGCCGGTCTCGGTGACGATGGCGTACTCGATCAGGCCAACGAGCTGATTGACCTTGGCCGGAAACGCCACCGCACGAAGCTTCGCATCCACCGTGACGGCGCCAATCCGGTAAAGGTTTTTGCCCACCTTCTTCGCTGCCGGTTTTTCGTGCTCAACGCTGGCCTTGTCGTCCGCGGACACGGAAACGGGCAGGTCAAGCGCAAGAGTCATTATGAAAGCAATTTGCGGTGCGAATCTCACTTGGCCAAGTGTTCAGATTCAGACTCGAGTCGGCAACCCTGAACTGTCACGCTTGGCCAAGCGCGCACATTGCGATTGCGAAATCAGGACAAGCCCATACCCTGTCCGGCAGGTGGAGAAAACCGACATCCAGTCACTGGGCATCATTGCGGGTAGTCGCGAACTGCCGCTCCTGATCGCCCGCGAGGCGCGCCGCCTCGGGATGCCGCGTATTGTCGCGGTGGCGTTTCACAACGAAACTTCGCCCGAGATCGAGGAGGTTACGGACGAAGTGGAGTGGCTTCGAGTCGGACAGTTGTCCAAGCTCATCAAGGCGTTCAGCAGGCGCGACGTGGCCCACTGTGTCATGGCCGGCCAGATTGCCCCAAAGAACCTGTTTGATTTTCGCCCCGATTTAAAAACGGCCGCGATGCTGTTTCGATTGAAGGAACGCAACGCCCACACGATTTTTGGCGCCATCGGCGACGAATTGGCCAAGGGCGGCGTGACGCTGATCGACGCCCTGCCGTGGCTTGGTCAAGCGATGCCGGGCGGGGATTTTCATCTCGGCCCAAAACTGAGCAGGCAGCAGCAGGACGACATCGCGTTTGGTTGCCGTCTGGCCAAGGAAGTCTCGCGGCTCGAGATCGGCCAATCGATTGTGGTGAAGGAAGGTACGGTGCTGGCTGTTGAAGGCTTCGAGGGAACGGACGCCTGCCTCCGGCGTGGTGGCGAATTGGCCGGACCAAAGGGCGGCGCAGTCGCGGTAAAAGTGGCCCGCAAAAACCACGATATGCGCTTCGATATTCCTTGCATTGGGCGTCGCTCGCTGGAATCCTGCGCCGCGTCCGCGATCGCCGTTCTGGCGGTCGAATCCTCCAAAACCATTCTTCTGGAACGCGAGGAAGTCGAATCCCTAAGCCAAGCGCACGGGATTACCGTGACGACAGTCACCCCGTAACGGGATTTTACAGAGAAAATATGCTTACGTTTCACGAGTTGATGGGATTTATGTCGCCGAAGATGGCGAACCAAATCCTTGACGACACGCAGACCAACAACAAGGACGTGTACCGGGCGCTGGTCGTCTCCATGGCACAGGTACTCAAGGCTCGACCGGAGTTCCTCTCGCGCCAACCGAAGGAACGGCGCCACAAGAATTTTGTTCAATCCCTGTCCAAGCCCGGTTTTGAAGAACACGCGGGCAACCTGATTCGCGGCTGGCTTTTCAAAGAGCACAAGGAAGTGCTGACCAGTTTTCTCGAAAAACTCGAGATTGAGCACGAGGAAGGCATGGTTGATGACCTGCCGGAAACAATGTCCGACGAAAAGCTCAACGGAGCCGTCGACATTCTGCTGGAAAAATACGACCGTGAATTGGTCGCGGTATACCTCACCGCGTTTAATGCATCGAACGAAGATCGCTGGGACAACCTCGACTCCCTGCTTGCCGACGATGAGCGACTGCAACTCGGTGGCTGAGAATTTCACATAAACAAAAAACGGAATGGAACCCAAAGGCGATATTGCATTGATCGGATTGGCCGTGATGGGCCAAAACCTGATCCTGAACATGAACGACAACGGCTTCACGGTCGTTGCCTACAACCGAACTGTCTCCAAGGTGGACGACTTCATGGATGGCGAAGCCAAGGGCACGAACATCATCGGTGCCCGGTCGATTGAGGAAATGGTCAGCCACCTGAAACGCCCACGCCGCGTCATGATGCTGGTGAAGGCCGGCCAGGCGGTGGACGATTTCATCGACCAGGTCATCCCCTACCTCGAGCCCGGCGACATTATCATCGATGGCGGCAGCTCGCTCTACCAGGACTCGATCCGACGCACCGAGTACTTGAAGGCGCGCGGCCTGCTTTTCATCGGCACCGGAGTTTCCGGGGGCGAAGAAGGCGCACGCCGAGGCCCGTCGATCATGCCCGGCGGTCACCCGGATGCTTGGCCGCATGTGAAGGACATTTTTCAGGCGATCTCCGCCAAGGTCGAGGACGGCTCGCCCTGCTGCGACTGGGTTGGCAATGACGGTGCCGGCCACTATGTCAAGATGGTGCACAACGGCATCGAATACGGCGACATGCAGTTGATCTGCGAGGCCTACCACCTGATGAAGGAGGGCCTCGGCATGACAGCCGACGAAATGCATCAGGTCTTCGCTGAATGGAACGAAGGCGACCTCGACTCCTACCTTATCGAGATCACCCGCGATATTCTTGGCTACAAGGATGAAGACGGCGAACCACTGGTTGAAAAGATTCTCGATACCGCCGGCCAAAAAGGCACCGGCAAGTGGACGGTCATCAACTCCGCCGAGCTTGGCATCCCGATCACGCTCATCGGTGAGGCTGTTTTCTCACGCTGCATCTCCGCGATGAAGGATGATCGCGTGGCCGCATCGAAGAAACTGCGCGGCCCAAAGTCCGTCATTCGCACCGACCGAGCCAAGTTCATCGACGACATCCGGAGCGCGCTTTACGCCTCGAAGATCATCTCCTACGCGCAGGGATTCATGTTGCTGCGTGCTGCGGCTGCCGAGTACGGCTGGAAGCTAAACTACGGCGAGATCGCGCTCATGTGGCGCGGCGGCTGCATTATCCGCAGCCAATTCCTCGGCAAAATCAAGGAGGCCTTCGACAAGCGCAAACGCCTGCCAAATCTGTTGCTCGACCCGCATTTCAAGCGCGAGATTCGCAAGTCCCAGCGCGGCTGGCGCAACGTCGTCGCCACAGCAGCCAAGAAAGGCATCCCGGCACCGGCATTCTCGACCGCGCTCAACTTTTTCGACGCCTTCCGCAGCGAACGACTCCCGGCCAATCTGCTGCAGGCCCAACGCGACTACTTCGGCGCGCACACCTACGAGCGCATCGACCGGGAGCGCGGCGAGTATTTCCACACCAACTGGACCGGCCGCGGCGGCGACGTCTCCTCCACGACATACGACGCCTGATCCATGAGCGACCCCGCCCAAGTACTCCGCGATTTCCAGCCGAAGCACGACTTCTTCATCGGCATCGATTCCGATGGCTGCGTGTTCGACTCGATGGAGATCAAACACAAGGAATGTTTCGCACCGATGTTTGTGAAACACCACAACCTGCAGGCCGTCAGCAAATACGCCCGCGAGGTTTGGGACTTCGTCAATCTTTACTCCAAGACACGCGGTGCAAATCGTTTCCCAGCCCTCACCCGAGCGTTGAATCTCCTTCGCGACCGCCCCGAGGTGCAGGCCCGCAACGTCAACGTGCCAAGCTACCCCGCGCTCGACGAATGGATGGAGCGTGAGACCAAACTTGGCAACGCCACGCTGGCCACCGAGGTTGAGGGCGGCAACGAAGGTCTCGCCCACATCAAGGTTTGGTCTGACGGCGTCAACGAACAGGTGGCAGACATCGTTCACGGCGTGCCTCCGTTTCCGCTCCTTCGTCAGACGCTTGAGAAAGCGCTTGGCCAAGCGGACATGATGGTGATTTCCCAGACTCCCTGCGACGCGCTCGAGCGTGAGTGGGCCGAGCACGATATTTCAAAATTCGTCGAAATCATCGCCGGTCAGGAGATGGGCACCAAAACCGAGCACTTGAAATTCGCTGCAGTCGACAATTACGCCGTCGAGAAAATCCTGATGATCGGCGACGCACCCGGCGACCACAAGGCAGCCAAGGCCAACGGCGTCCTGTTTTTTCCAATCCTACCCGGCCGCGAGGAGGATTCGTGGGAACGCCTGCACGGTGAAGCCCTCGACCGATTTTTCGCCGGCACCTACGCCGGGGAGTACGAGGAGAAATTGTTCGCGGAATTCGACGGCTGCCTCCCTGAAAATCCAAGCTGGTAATCTCGAAACATTTTGACGAAAGGGGCAGGAGGCAACTCCTGCCCTTTTTGCTATCTGTCTTGGCCAAGCGCTTGGCCAAGGCACCAAGTTCCCTTGACACATCCGCACGGGCAACGGACTGTGTCCGCAAGTGAACGGGGAGCCAACCGGCCAATGCTGGCAAAAGGCTGAGAAATCCGCGCCGGTGTGCGGATGACCCATTGAACCTGATTCGGCTGACCGACGTAGGGATTCACCGCCTCTTCCCGTTCTCGGAATTTTCAAAATGATCGCGTCAAAAGATTCCTTCGAGCCGTCCAGTCGGGACCAGTTGCCCAACTCAACCCGTGTCTATGTTGAAGGCGAACAACACAAGGACATCCGCGTGCCGATGCGCGAGATCGCCCTCAACCCAACCAAGTCCCTCAACGGCGACACGGAGGAGAACGCCCCCATCCGCGTTTACGACACAAGTGGACCGTGGGGAGATCCTGCTTTCGAAGGCAACGTGGACGATGGCCTTCCCCTTCTGCGCGACAAATGGATACGAGCCCGGGGCGATGTCGAGGAGTACGACGGGCGCCAAGCCAAGCCCATCGACAACGGCTACCTCTCCGAGACACACGCCGAACATGCCACCCAGCGCGACAAGGGCAATCGCCTTACGGAATTTCCCGGCCTGAAACGAAGGCCGCTTCGCGCCTCCGCCGGTCATCCGGTTACCCAACTTTGGTACGCCAAGCAGGGGATCATCACCCCGGAGATGGAATACATTGCCATCCGGGAAAACATTGGCTTGGCCAAGCTGCGTGAGGAAAGCCAAGCGCAGGCGAACTCACTCCACCACCAACACCCCGGCAATCCATGGGGGGCGAACATTCCGAAGGAGATTACTCCTGAATTTGTCCGGGACGAGGTCGCCCGCAGCCGGGCCATCATCCCGGCCAACATCAATCATCCGGAAATCGAGCCGATGATCATCGGACGTAATTTCCTCGTCAAAATCAACGCCAACATCGGCAACTCCGCCGTCGCATCGAGCATCGAGGAGGAAGTCGAAAAAATGCGCTGGGCCACCAAGTGGGGTGCGGACACCGTGATGGATTTGTCCACCGGCAAAAACATCCACGCCACGCGCGAATGGATCATGCGAAACTCCCCCGTACCCATCGGCACCGTGCCGATCTATCAGGCGCTCGAAAAGGTCGATGGCCGCGCCGAGGATCTGACGTGGGAGATTTTCCGGGACACTTTGATCGAGCAGGCGGAACAGGGCGTCGACTACTTCACGATCCACGCCGGTGTCCTACTGCGGTTTGTGCCGCTCACAGCCAAGCGCATGACCGGCATCGTCAGCCGCGGTGGCTCCATCATGGCCAAGTGGTGCCTCGCGCATCACAAGGAAAATTTCCTTTACACCCACTGGGATGACATTTGCAAAATCTGCGCCACATACGATGTGAGCTTCAGCATTGGCGACGGCCTGCGCCCCGGCTCCATCGCCGACGCCAACGACGAGGCGCAGTTTGGCGAACTAAAAGTACAGGGCGACCTTACCCGGCGCGCCTGGGAGCACGGGGTGCAGGTGATGAACGAAGGTCCCGGTCATGTGCCCATGCACATGATCCACGACAACATGACCAAGCAACTCGAGTGGTGTGATGAGGCTCCGTTTTACACACTTGGCCCGCTAACCACGGACGTCGCCCCCGGCTACGACCACATCACCAGCGGTATCGGCGCGGCGATGATCGGCTGGTACGGGTGTGCGATGCTCTGCTACGTCACCCCCAAGGAACACCTCGGCCTGCCAAACAAACAGGACGTCAAGGAAGGGGTGATCACCTACAAGATCGCCGCGCACGCCGCCGACTTGGCCAAGGGGCATCCCGGCGCTCAACACCGCGACAACGCACTGAGCAAGGCCCGATTCGAGTTCCGCTGGGAAGATCAATTCAACCTCGGCCTCGACCCCGAGCGAGCCCGTGAGTTTCACGACGAGACCCTGCCCGCCGACGGAGCCAAGCAGGCGCATTTCTGCAGCATGTGCGGTCCAAACTTCTGCTCAATGAAGATCACCGAGGATGTTCGCCAATACGCCGCAGAAAACGGCCTCACCGACGAGCAGGCGATCGAGGAAGGCATGCGGGAGAAATCCGCCGAGTTCACTAAACAAGGCGCCGAGGTCTACACCAAGGCCTGACGCTTGGCCAAGTGGGCGGATTATCGGCTGCGCTTGGTTTTCTTTTTGGGAAGATAGGAAACTGCGCTTGGCTTATTTTCAGCGCCGGTTGACTCGCCGGTCAGGTTTTTGAGTTCGTTGACTTGATCACGCAGGAGCGCGGCCTTTTCGAATTCCAATTTCTCGGCTGCTTCGAGCATCTCTTTTTCAAGTTCGCGTATGGTCTCCACAACATCCAAATCCCCTGCGGTTTCCCGAAGAGTCGCCGCCGATTTTTCGCTGCTACCATATTTGTCACCCAGTCGCTGTTCGATGGGGCGACTAACGCTTTTGGGTGTAATGCCGTGTTTTTCGTTGTGCTCCAGTTGGCGTTTCCGGCGGTAATCTGAGATGCGCAAAAACTCCCGGATGCTTCGGGTCTTGTCATCCGCGTACAGAATTACCCGCCCGTTCAAGTGCCGAGCCGCACGGCCAGCCGTCTGAACCAGACTGGTTGTGGACCGCAAAAAACCTTCCTTGTCCGCATCCAAGATCGCCACCAGCGAAACCTCGGGAATATCCAATCCCTCGCGAAGCAGATTGATCCCGACGAGCACATCGAATTCGCCCTGACGTAGTTCCCTCAATATCTCGACCCGTTCGATGGCGCCAATGTCACTATGCAGGTAACGCACATTCACACCAATGTCCGCGAGATAATCGGTCAACTCCTCAGCAGTGCGCTTGGTCAACGTGGTCACCAGCACGCGCTCGCCCAAGTCCACACGCTTGCGCGCCTCCTCGATCAAATCATCTATCTGCCCCTTGAGCGGCTTGATGGTGATCTCCGGATCAACCAACCCTGTTGGCCGAACAATCTGTTCGACCACCCTGCCTCTGGCCCATTCGATCTCGCGCTTTGCCGGAGTCGCACTGATGTAAAGCGTCTGGTTTTGCAGCGCCTGAAATTCCTTAAAATTCAACGGGCGATTATCTAGGGCACTTGGCAGTCGAAATCCATGCTCCACCAGTACCGTTTTCCGGGAGCGATCGCCGGCGTACATGCCTGCGACCTGTGGCACGGTGGCGTGGGACTCATCGATCACCAACAGGAAGTCTTTCGGAAAAAAATCAAGCAATGTGCTCGGCCTCGATCCCGGAGGACGGCCGTTCAAGTGACGGGAATAATTCTCGATGCCGGAACAAAACCCCATCTCCATCATCATTTCCAAATCGTACTCCGTGCGCATTCGGATGCGCTGGGCCTCGAGCAGCTTCTTTTGTTTTTCCAGTTCTGCAATCCGCTCACCCAACTCATCGCGAATTGTCTTGGAGGCGCGCTTGATGTTCTCCATTGGCGTGACGAACTGCTTGCCAGGGAAAATAATCACACCGGGCAGAGACTCGAGCATGTTCCCCGTTAACGGATCAAAACGGGTGATCCGATCGATTTCATCACCAAAGAATTCTACACGTATGCCCTCCTCCAGCTCAGCCGGACGCACTTCCACTGTGTCTCCGCGTACCCGGAAATGCCCACGCTCAAACTGGATGTCATTCCGCTCGTATTGGATTTCCACCAATCGGGAAAGCAGTCGCTCTCGGCCAAACTCTTCCCCGATGCCAAGACGGATGACCATGTCCTCAAAATCCCGTTTTTCCCCGACACCATAGATACAGGAAACGCTGGCAACCACGATTACATCCCGCCGGGCCAGAAGCGAACTCATGGCCGACAACCGCAACCGCTCAATCTCATCGTTAATGCTCGAATCCTTCTCGATGAACGTGTCCGTCTGTGGGATGTACGCCTCAGGCTGGTAGTAGTCGAAGTAACTGACGAAATATTCCACCGCGTTTTCCGGGAAGAACCCCTTGAACTCGGCATACAACTGCGCTGCCAGCGTCTTGTTATGGGAAATTATGAGAGTCGGCTTGGCCAAGTTTTGAATCACATTGGCCACCGTGAACGTTTTCCCCGAACCGGTCACACCAAGCAACGTCTGGTGTTCCGCACCAGTCCGAAGCCCCTCGGTTAATTTCCGAATAGCCTCCGGCTGATCCCCTGCCGGCTCAAATAAAGATTGAAGTTTGAATGCCTGTTCTCCCACAAACCAAGCGCTTGGCCTTACAGAAACCAAGCACAAACAACAAGCTATTCGTTCGCGAAGGTTGAACGATCCATCATGGTAAGCCTCGGCTTGGCCAAGCGGTAATACGAGGAAAGCTCATCCGTATCGAACCACTCTCGGTCGTCTAGAAACCACTTCCACAAATCGTAAAAATCATTATAAAATTCCTTCACTTCCCATTTGGTCATGCTCGTGGAGGAAGCCTGCCGAAGCCGGATACTGTGACTCAGCGAACCTGAAACATTCGGGTCCAACTTGTTCGCCAACTGTTCCAGTCGTGTTTGCATCAATTGGTTCACAAATTTGCGCTCACGCACGCCTTCCAGATTATTAAAGTTGTCCAACGCAAAACGAAACACGCCACCATCAAGAAACTTGTGATCAAAACGCTTAAACTCCTCCGGGGGTGACTTTGCTGCCTCACGTAATAAAACATGAAACTCTTCCAGGGAATCTCGCAGCTTTTCAAACTCACTGGTGGTTTCTTTCCATCCCTCGATGTCACGAGAATTCTTGGAATCACGCCAGTAACTTATCTCCCCGTTCCAAGGTGTGCTTCCAAATTTCAACATGTTTTCGTCTGAGATAGTTTTTGCAACCGCCTCGCCGACCGCAACTCCATCTACTGGAAAATACACACTCAACTCATATGTTTCTTCTGAAATTCCTGTGAATTCGCGCACAGCCTTACGCGCAGAAGGACTTTTAAAATCTTTTATCTTGGCTGTTAATGAAATGAGATTTTCAACTACCCTTGGTGCTACTAATCCTTTTTTTATCGCCCGATGGTTGCTAATTTCAGTAAGCGAATTTCTGATTTTTTTAACATGCTCCTGGATCAATCGAGTGCCCTGTCGTCTTTCAAAATCGCTCAAACCAATCGCATTCGAAAGGTTTTCCGTATCCATATGCGCCAGTTTTAAGTCCGCATTGAGTTGTTCAATTTTGCTTCGAAAATCTACAACAAGTTCCCTAGAGCCGGTAGAGCCGGGATTTTTCTCGTCCTTTATAGTCTCAATCTTTTTGCCTTCATCCTTAAACCACTCAGCGTAAAGCAGCTCGGATTCTGCATCGATGGTTTTCCTAAATCCCTTCAACTCACTGATTGATAAGCTTTCCAATTTCCCAAGCATCAACTTGGTTTCTTCGTTCTCAAGCAGTGTTCCAAATATTTCCCTGCGTTCTTCCATGTGAGCCACCAAACCTATGATTCTCGATTCCAAATCATCTGCGAGTTTCCCGCGCTCGTCAATGTAACCGGCGGTTTTAATGACCCCATAAATCAACCCTGCTGAGAATACCAATAACGCCGCGTATGGCCTCAATGCCTTGAAGTTGACCTTGATCGGTTTTCGTTTTGGTGTTTCTTCTTTATCTTCTTCCCCATCCTCTATGCCCCCCAATATCGACAGCACCTCCTCTCCCTTGGAATGGTTTATGTTCGCCTTGCAATATGGACAGCCATAAATTCCGAACATCTTTTCTTCGTCGTCCAGTTTGAGACTATTCCCGCATTTCACACAATCGACGACCTCCGGCAACACCTCATCGAGCCAAAATTCCATTTCGGATGCGGCATCATCCATCGCTGCCCCCACATCCTGTCCATCTGTTCCCTTCTCGGGCTCCTCAACATCTGCGTGTTCGCCTTCCCCAACCACAGGCTCGGGCTGTTCACCGTCAACCCCTTCATCATCATCGGCTTCCGGTTTTTCAGGCACGTTGGCCTGGGCTGTATTCGAGTCGATTAACTCTTCGCACTCCGGACAGAAGCAAAGCCCCATCATTCGCTCCACCTCCGGGAGGACGATCTCAGTCTCACACTTGGGGCAATTGAAGCATTCCGGCATGAGCGACTGATTTCGGCTCGTCTCGATCATGCTTTCCAGCAGACTAGTGTCCGCCTCATCCGCCTCCTGCCCCTCTTCCGGTTGTTCACCTTCAGGCTTCCCATCATCAAAAAATGCCACGTCCCCAGAATCCGCCTCGTCCGATATCAGAGGCGCCACCTCCTCGGAATCATCGCTCGGGCCGCCCTCGTCCTCGGATAGAGAAACTGATTCATCGCCCGCCAATCCATCTACTTGAGGTGTCTCATCAGCCACTTGCGGCACATCGTCCTCAAACAAAACTGATTCCACCGACTCGGTTTCAGTTTCGGTAACTGCCGACTCTTCTGGTTCAACCAACAACGGCTCTTCGGCTGCTTTTGCCTCCTCGATAATCGGTTCAGGTTCAGGTTCAGGTGGCGTAATGGTGGTTTCGCAGTAAGGGCAGTTCGTACTGGAAGCGTCTCGTTGGTCAGGCAACAACTTTATCGCCCGTTGACAATCCGGGCACTCCAGTAATTCTGGAAAAGCCGGCTCTACCACCGGCTCGGTCACAATCTCCCCCTCGGCTCTGGACGCCTGTTCGCCGGCAATTTGTTTTAGCGCGTCACTTCCGTGCTGATGCCCACAATGGTCGCATTGGACAGCCCCGGCCGTTCGATCCTCTTTCGACACGAATATTGCGCGTTCGCATCCATCGCATGAAATCAATTCCGGCAGTTCCTGTGCCGGCTCAGGATCGCTGGCATCTGCAGCTTTCGTCTTCGTTTTCTGCTTCGCCGATCCATCCGGCTTGGCAGATGTGCTCTCCTTCGGTTTTGACTCAACCTTCGTAGGGGCAGGAATTGCCGGCGGCAACGCCGCTGCACAGCTCGGGCAGTTTAACGTATCATTGGACTGCTCCTCCGCGCTGAGTTTAATGGCCTGGTCACAACTGCCACACGCCAAGACATCCGGATAGTTTGGAGGGTCCTCAACAGAAGCAGGTGCCTCATCCTTTTGCGCCGCCAATTCGGCTTCGTAGGATTGCATCGCCTCCTCCCGGCTCTGATCGTGCTGGCAATGCGGGCAGACAAAATGATCCGCCGCACGATCCTCCAGGTTCAGGAGAATCGCTCGATCGCATTCCTTGCAGGCGAAAATGTCCAGTAGCTTTGCCATCTTCCGTGATGGACGCTATTCGAAGTTTCCAGAGTACCATGGCTGCACACCACATTTTTGGCACCCCTTCTAAGTCAGTATCGACTCCAACTCAAAAATATTAAGTTATTTCGACAACTGACGTGAAACAAGGGCTATTATTACTCCCAAAAAGA
>MDSV01082275.1_pt1 | contig 12102 bp, 17 predicted proteins | sample 810851 | NCBI WGS metagenome assembly MDSV01 (sample SAMN05326640, study PRJNA326480) | marine metagenome | isolation source: seawater | place: Atlantic Ocean: North East | collected 2012
ACAAGGAATGGTATGTGATTTCTGTGCAAGAGGAATAGAAAAAACATTTAATGATGACAAAGATGTTAAAAAAGTAGATGTAAGCCTGGATAAAGGAAAGGTTATGATTGCTTATTCTATGAGCAAAGAAGTGAATCTGGAGGAAATTAGAGATATTTTCTTATCTAATGGACAAACAGCTACTGGAATTATAATAAGAAAAGTTTAAATTATGTCCAAGGATAATGAGTCAATTAAACTGGGTTTGATTACACTTTTTGCTTCTTCATCTACTCTCATTTGTTGTGCTTTGCCTGCTCTCTTTGTACTTATCGGAGCAGGAGCAACTTTTGCATCCATAGTGAATTTTTTTCCTCAGTTGATTATTGTCTCACAATATAAAGTTACTATTTCTATAGTTACAGGAGTTATATTAGTAATTGCAGGCTTCTTAATAAAGAAAGCGTCCTTACTTCCATGCCCAACAGACCCAAGTCTAAAAGATACTTGTATAAAGACCAGAAGAAGATCTAGGTTTATTTATTTAACATCTATTGTAATCTTTATCTTTGCGAGTTTTTTTACTTATATATTACCAATCTACTTATAACATGTCAGAACATCCCTCACATAAAAAACAGTTAGCATCTTTGAAGAGAATAGAAGGTCAAGTAAGAGGAATTATTAATATGATTGAAGATGGCAAATATTGTATTGATGTCCTCAATCAAATTAAAGCAGCAAAATCTGCATTAGTGTCTGTAGAGTCAAAAGTACTAAAGATACACATAGAGTCATGTGTTAGGGGTTCATTTCAAAAGAGAAAAGCTCTTGACGATAAAGTAGATGAGCTCTTAAAGCTAATTAATAAATGAGTGTTTTACATCTGACAATAATGAATGTTTAAAATTCCTCTCTCAATTCAAGAAATAATCTATTACTATGAACCTATGAAATATATATTATCTTTAATTTTAATTGGCTTATTATCTGGCTGTGCATCTCTAACACAGGGGACGTCACAACTCATAACTATAAATATAGTTCCTGAGGAGGCAGTATGTTCCCTTTATGATACCGATGGTGAAATCATGACTTTGTCTGGAGGATCTAACATGATACAAATAGCAAAAAATAATAGTGATATTTTAATTAATTGCTCAGCAAATGGTTATAAAAGTTCGGTGACTCGTCTTAGATCAACTGCAGAAACTGCGGGTGTTGTTGGTGTTGTAATAGATTTTGGTTTAGTTGATATGCTTACTGGGGCAATGTGGAAATATCCAAATAGTACATCCATAAAGCTAATTAAAGAATAATATATAAACATTGTTCTTTATTATATAAGTGTAACTAGCTCAAATAATATCTTCTTTGTTCATGCTTATTTATATTTAACTCTATGATGATCAAGATCTTTAAACATTTGTATGTTAACATTTTCTTTTAGATAAACATTGGCCATTTGTATCTCTTCAGATGAAAGGTGTCTTCTATTTAGAGCTATAAATATGTCCAGACCAAATCTTGATAATTCTCTTGAGCCAAAATCATGATTTTTTCTCTCAAATCCAATTCTCACATCATCTATTGATATAGATAATAGTTCTGAAGTTTCTTTATATGCATCAGATAGTGACTTACCCTCGAATATAAATCGCCAGGTCTGAGCATTCATTAGAATATATTTTATCTCTATTTTAGATCTTCCCCATTTACCGTCTAAACCTAAGATCTGGGACAGATCCTCTTCATTTTTAGAATAATCGGCTAAAATCTTATCAATATATACTTGTAACTCTTTTGTGCAGTCCGTTTTGTTGAATATATGAGCAGAATATTCCTTTATTAGTGTCTCGGCTAACTCAGCATTAGGATTAGACTGATATTTTTTTAGCAGATTAGTCTCAAATAGCATACACTCATTGTCTGTCATTTGATATATTATAATTTATGGACGGCATATATATACTATCTTTTTTTGGATGTGCAATTATTTTTGCAGTCATCATGATGTGTTTAGATGATAATACGGATATTTAAGAAATATGAATAAAGACAAGAATATAAATCTACAATCAATTTTGATAAAAAATGATAGGAAGAAACGGGCTGAGCAAATAGTCAAGGATTACCTAAAGCCTGGATGTGAAGAAACATTCTCAGAGGAAGAGTATCCAGAAATCAAAGATTATGAATGATACATGTAATTCATTTAAAATAAAAAAATTGACTTGTATATGACACAAAGAATGAATTTAAAAAAATACTTCCCTAGTTTCCTTAAAAAAAATAAAATCTATTTTAGACTAATGAAAAGAGGCTATTATAAAAATACTTCTAAAAAAAGTGGAATACATCCTGAATATAAAGATGTTTTCGCTTCTATTGTTAAAGATGGAGTTGCCATAGTTCCTAATTTTGTTAGTGACAGTATAATTAAAAGGATAATATCTGAGACTCAAAATGCTATTAATGCAGTTGTAAATGACAAATACACTGAGACAAAATATCACCGTCATTGTGACTATGGTATTTATCAGATTTTAGAATGTGACAAAATATCACCTTCATCGAATATTTTTTTTGATAATGATATGATAAATGAAATCGCAACTGCGTATGTCTCTAGAGATGTCATTTCATATCAAAAGATGGTTGAATCAAGACCAGATAAAGGCAAACAAAGTAATTCTGATGTATTTCATTTTGATGATTGGAGGCATAGGTTTAAAGCTTTTTTATATCTGACAGATGTAGATGAAGCGAATGCTCCTTTTGTATATTTAAAACGAAGTCACACTCCTGGTAGATGGAGAGAAAGAAAAGAATATGAATATTATAGAAATGGGAGGACTGGTAGTTACGGTCATTTTTTTATACAAGAAGTGAATTATTTAAAGTCAAAATATGGTTTTGAATCAGTTACATGTACTGGTAAGAGGGGTACATTAATTTTAGCTGATACGAGAGGGCTTCACAAAGGAACCCCTCTTATGAGTGATAAAAGGTTATTGTTAGCAAACTTTTTTGATCAACGTGAAACCATTCAGAACTAGCTTTTAGATAATGACTAAATACATGTTCCTATTCACTGATTTTTCATAGATAACCAGGGCTCCTTGGGCTCAAGCTTTTCACCATCTTGTAACAATTCAATCGATATATTATCTGGGGATTTCACAAAAGCCATGTCGCCATTTTTCGGTGGGTAATAAATTTTTATACCTGTTTGTAATAGATGATCGCATGTCTCATATATATTTTTGACCTTGTATGCAATGTGACCAAAATTTCTCGAACAGTCTTCTAAATTATCGCCATCCCAATTATATGTTAACTCTAACTCCGCATCTTCATCATTAGGGGCTGAGAGAAATATAAGAGTAAACCTTTCTTCTTTAAATTCTATTCTTCTTGTTTCATTTAGGCCAAGTCCATCACAATAAAATTTTAATGATTCTTCTACATTTGAAATTCTAAGCATTGTGTGTAAATATTTCATAATTACTACTTGTTATAATTTATAATACTATTTATAAATATCTTATGTCAGATTTATTTTCATTACTTAAAGGATTTATTGCAGCAATCATAATACTTACTGTTTTTGCATATGTTGGAGTATATGCAATATCTTTGCTTATTTAACTTTTTTGCAGATTTAGGTTAAGATAAATTATGGTTGAATGGGAGTACAAAACATTTGAATGGGAAGTGCTTAAATATGCTCTAGAGGAAAGTCAGAAACCTAATAACTTGGGTGGACAAGGTTGGGAATTAGTTTCTACCAATTATGATACAGATTTTCGTGTATGGGTTCTGATGTTCAAAAGACCTAAGCAATAGTTTCTATCTTTTGGCTTATTTTCTGTACGAATAAGAATGATATAAATTTTATTGAGACGACTGTTCCTGAACAACAAGATTTTTACTCATAAACTCCTCACCATTGTAATTACTTTTAACACCTTTAATCATTGTCGTATTTGAGAAATCATATCCACAACCCACTCTAATATATTTATCATTTATACACCTTTTATGTGATGGATCAAAACCAACCCATCCAAGATCATTGATATATATCTCTACCCAGGCATGTGTATCATTTTCGACAACTTCAGAATCATCTAGTAGAAAACCGTTCACGTACCGGGCAGGAAAATTGTTTAATCTAGCAAGGCTTATAAGAATATGAGAAAAATCCTGACAAACACCTGAGCCTTGCTGTATAGCATCAATAGCAGATGTGTGTATATTTGTTGATCCTGGATGATATTTAATTGAGTCTGAAACAGTGTTATTCAATTCATGACAAAATTCTATTGGATCTTTTTTGTTCTTATTTTTCATTAAATTTTTTATTTTACTATTAGGTTTAGTTAAGTTTGTTTGTCTTAAAAAACAACTCGGATGAACAGATTCATTTAGACCTTTCATTACACCTGAGTAATCTTTTGTCTCAACTGTACTTTTCATGACTATCAATTGAGGTTCATTCAAATTTTTGATGAAAATGTTAAATGTCTTATGGCCTAGAGCATCAATGGGATTTTCTTCAAGATTTCCATGTGATGATGTGATTTTACAATTGATTATTTTTTGGTTTTTACATTCTGTTGGATAAATATTCAAGGATTGGACTAATCTTGGGACATATGATGAGAATTCATATGATGTTTTATAGTTTATCCTAATAATCATTTATCTATACCTAAAAAATATACCTCTTCTAAATCTGAATATGTAGTTGACATGTCGTCTATAAATTTTGTCAAAAACTCATGAAGACCAAATTCAATAATTTCTTTTGCTGAACTATTAGTGAAACCCTTATGAATTGATCTTATATTTCTATATGCCTTGTTATCAGATTCATAGTACTTAGTAAGTCTTCCAAGATGATGTTGAATCTTATCAAGAGCATAATAGATTGATCTAGGGCATAACTCGCTGAGGATTAAAAAATCGATAATCTTTGTATAATCAATTTGGCTGTTTCCATAGGCCCATTTGAATCCACGGTACGCTGAAACAGATCTTAACATTATACTCCATTGAAAATTATCAATCTGTGTACCTATATATGAGCTGCTGGGTAATAGTATATAATACTTAACATCAATTATACGTGCTGTAAAATCTGCTCGTTCATAGAAAATTCCTAGATATATAAAATCAAATCCATCATTCATCAGTTGTGTATTATTTATAGTGCCTTTGATAAGATTAACTTGTTTTTTGATCCAATCTAAAGTCATGGGTAGATTTTTCGTATCATATTTCTTTGTATCATAGTGATCTATTTCGTGATACCAAGTATTAACAGTATTCCAAACCTCAAGGGTTACTGCTGTTCTGACCATCTTCAGATTATTACGTGCTTTTTCTATACACGCTTTTACAGAGGAATCATTGTTTGGATCAAAGAGGAGAAAATATTCAATTTTATTTTTGCTAATATCATTGTAATTATTTAAATAATTTTCTTTGATGCCAGCAGCAGACAAGATAGACTCCCATTCATTTAAATACCCTTCATGGGTATTTGGAATTAAATGAATTCTGTAAGCTACCTCAAGTAATCTTGCAATGGAATCTGCTCTCTCGATATAACGAGCTGTCCAATATAAGTTTTCTGCTGTTCTACTTAACATGTTTTAATTTTTTAGTACCCAAGTATCCTTTACACCACCACCCTGTGAAGAATTAACTACAAGTGAACCCTCTTTTAACGCTACTCTTGTAAGTCCTCCAGGGACTAACCTCCTCTTTCGGTTACCTATTAGTGTGAAAGGTCGTAAATCCACATGCCTAGGAGAGAGACACTTTTTCCTAAAAATTGGTACAGATGATAAGTTTAGAATAGGTTGAGCAATATAATTTCCTGGATTATTTTCAATCTTTTTTTTGAATAAGCTTAATTTTGATTTGGAAGCTGAGTTTCCTATCAACATTCCATAACCGCCTGATCCGTGAACTTCCTTAACAACCAATTTTTCTAAATTATTTAATACATATTTTTTATCCAATGTCCTAGAGCATATCCAAGTTTTGATACCAGAAATTTTAGGCTCCTCACCAAGATAAAATCTAATTATTTCCGGCATATAAGCATATATCGCCTTGTCATCTGCTATGCCAGACCCTGGAGCTGAGCAAATATTCACATTACCGGATTTATAAGAACTGAAAAGACCAGGTACGCCAATAACAGAATGCTCATTAAAAGCCAGTGGGTCAATGAACTTATCATCAATTCTTCGATAAATGATGTCAACTTTTTGCTTTCCTTGCGTAGTTCTCATATACGTAATATTTTGTTCAACTACTAAATCTGAACCTTGTACAAGTTCTACTCCCATTGTGTCAGCTAAGTAACTATGCTCATAATAAGCGCTATTTAGCGGACCTGGCGTTAGAATAACTATTTTCGGATCACCTTCACATTTTTTGGGAGCAAGACTTTTTAAGGTGTCATTCAAATATGATGAATAATTTTCTACAGGCTCAATATTATTCTTCTCAAAAAGTTCTGGAAACATTCTCATCATAATCTCGCGATTTTCAATCATATATGAAACACCAGAAGGAGTTCGACAATTATCCTCTAAAACTTTAAATGATTTGATATCAGTTCTTACTATGTCTGTTCCAATAATGGGACTATAGATATTATACGGAACCTTGACTCCAACCATTCTAATTTCATAAGCAGGATTCGTGTATATGAGTTCAGCAGGTATTTTATTTGCTTTGACTATCTCACATTTATTATAGATGTCTCTTAGAAATGCATTAATTGCTAATGCTCGTTGTATTACACCATCTTGGATTTCTATCCATTCTAATTTTGTAATTACTCTAGGAAACATGTCAAAAGGAATTAGTCTCTCAGAATTATCAAAATTATTATAGACAGAGAAGGTAATTCCTATTTTTTTTAATAAGTTTTCAGCTTCAGCTTTTTTTTTAATCAGCGTATTATGGGGCAAAGAATTAGCCCAACTCAATATGTCCCGGTATGCTTGCCTTGTATTCTTCTTATCAAAAACTTCATTATACATGTTTATATACATGCAAGATATGTACCAAATATTAATGCGGTAAATACAAAAATTATTGATATCTTTAATATTACTAATCGAAATAATAATTATATGATCAATAAACTGAATGAATAAATATTTTTTAGCTTATTTTAATAATCTTGCTAAAATGAACTATGTCAAATAGTAAAGATGAAGTTGAGGATTTAATAGATCAGCTAAAGCAAAAAGGGATATTTATCCTTTGTGCTTTACCATTTGAAGCCGATAATACAAATAATATATTTTACTCTGGATTGGGCAAGATAAATGCCGCTATCAAGTCTATGGAAATCATTAAATCTTATAAGCCCAGGTTAATAATAAATTATGGCTCGTGTGGTGCAATAAATACAAAACTTAAGGGTCTAATTAAAATTAATAAGTTTATTCAGCATGACATTGATTGTACTCCACTTGGTTTTAAAAGAGGAATTACTCCGTATGATGATATTCAGGATATTATTTCAACTAATAGTGAAGGCTTTTCTTGTGCCTCAGGAGACTATTTTGTGTCAGATAAAAATAGTATAACTTCAGATGTTGTAGACATGGAAGCTTATGCAATAGCAAAAAGCTGTGAAATCTATGATATACAGTTTGAATGTTTAAAATATATATCAGATAATGCAGATAATGATGCTGCTAATAACTGGAAAGAGAACTGTTCGAAGGGCTTCCAACTATTCATCAGTTACTTGAAAAGCAAATAGGTTAAGAAAATGAAAATTATCAAAAATGCATTCTTAAACGTACTTAAAAGATATAAATTTAGATTCCCAAAAATTTTATCTATAGAGTTTTCTAGCGCTTGTAATGCTAAATGCATAATGTGCCCTCAACCAGGAATGGATAGAAAGAAAGAAAATATGTCTATGCAAACTTTGGAAAAAATTCTAGATGATTGTGTTGGTCAACCTCTAAAAAAAATAAATTTATTTTGGATGGGAGATTCTACTGTTGACAAACATATGATTGAAAAATTCAGATTAGTTAGGAAAAAATTACCTAATGTAAAACTATATTTATCTACAAACTCACAACTTTTAGGTGAGGACAGATCTAGAAAAATAATTGATGAAAAACTTTTAGATGTTATTAATTTTGATATAGATGGATTTACAAGAAAAACTTTTGAAAGTGTTAGAGTTAGGCTAGATTTTCAAAAAGTTGTTGATAATGTAATGTTTTTTATAAACTACAATAAAGAAAAACAAACAAAAATTGAAACGAGGGTAACCATAATAGATATGCAACCTACAAAACATGAAGTCAAAAAGTTTGTAGAGCACTGGACTCCATTAGTAGACGATGTGAATGTCAACCACTACAATACATGGTTGGGAACTCAAGAGGAGAGAAATTATGATAGTGACGAACATTTTAAAACTGCTGACAGCAATAAATATACAGAAAGTACAACAGAAGGTTTCAATTTCTCTTGCTTACACCCATGGGAGGAAATGGTAATAGGCGCGGATGGCCGAGTTGGCCTCTGTTGTTTAGATTATGAGTTATCTGCTGAAGTCGGTGATATCAAGGACAGAACATTAAAAGAAATCTGGCAAGGAGATAAGATGGATCTGTACAGAAAAAAACATGGAGATTTAAAGTATCATGAAATAGAAGCATGTAAAAGTTGCAATGCTCATACCTTTCAAAAAGATAAATTATGGGCAAAGCTTCACTAGCAATAAAGAATAATATTGAAGTAATAAAAAATTTTCCTATTAAGGGTATTAATTTTCAAGATATATTCTCTCTAACAAAAAAACCTATGGTTTTTAATTTAGTTATTCAGGAGATTTCTAAAGTAATAAAAGAGCACAAAATTACCAAAATAGTTGGTATAGAATCAAGGGGGTTTCTATTTGGTATGGCAGTGAGCTATAAAGAGAATCTCCCTTTCGTGCCAATTAGGAAATCAGGAAAGTTACCAGGAAAAGTAAGTAAGATTAAATATAAGCTAGAATATGGTCATGATATAGTCGAGATTCAATCTTCATCTATTAAGAAGACAGACAAACTTCTATTGGTTGATGATCTTATAGCTACAGGTGGAACAGCCGTTGCATCTATCAAATTATTGAGAAAGTTTAATAATAAAAAGATTGTCTCTTTTTTTGTTATTGACTTAGATAACCTTAAGGGATCTCAACTTCTCAAAAAACAAGGGACAGAGGTAATTTCATTATACAAAACACAAGGCTAACTGTGTAAGTATGATGAGTTATGGATAACATTATAGTCTTTTGGTGATATATTAAGATATAGTATATGTAATGGATATTTATAATGGATAACATTAAAATTGTTTCTACACTGAAAAACAAATCTCAGCAAAAAACTTCAATACACAATAGTTCATCAACAGTTTTTTTTGCATTATTTGATCCTGACTCGAATATAGATACAGAAGTTTCTCTTCTAAATCATTTTTTACTAAAAAGAGATATTAAAGATGTCGTTGCAACAATAGAAATCCGGAATCTAAATGGACATTTGATAGACACATTAGAGGAACAAATGAATGAAAAAAAAGTATACTCCTGGAAATTAAGCAATTTTGTTAAGGCTAAATTTATAGGATCAATATATATTTTTTTTAACTCAAATGAAAACCTCGCTGTACCATTCTGTGCAGTAACTTGTTCAATTGTCTCTCCTAATAGCGTTTGTGGTCTTCATACTTATGGGCGAAGATTAGAATGTAAAGAATTAGGTTCGAACTTAGATATGAAAAAAACCATAGAGACTGGTTGGACAGCTAGAGATGACCGCAATATAAAATCTTTTGCTGTATTGCATGGGGGTGAGTTTAAATTGGATCTTGAAGTTAGATTAGAAATATCTAATAGCCACAATAAGGTATTATTTATTCAAGAGAAATTTTCGATTGAAGAATATGGAACACTCTTCATTTCTCCTCAAGATTTTTCAACTGATATAATTTCACATCTAGGAGGAGAAAAAGGACATATAAAGGTTTTTATAGATGGATTAAAAGGTATTTTCCCAAGGATGCTATGTGGAAATTATTATTCAGATATTGAGGGACATGCCCCTATTACAAATTCATCAGAAATTCAATTTACACATACTAATTTTGATTTTTCTTCTATTTCGCAGCCTGATGCAGGAGGAAATTATGGCTATTACAATCAACCCTCAATTCCCAATGGCTATGGAATTATTTACCCCGTAAAGACTGAAAAATCTATTTTCGTAGATGGAAAGTCCTACAAAAGTAATACTATGCATCAAATAATAATTGATAAGATGAAGCAAGTAAAAATAAAATCGGAATCAGAAAATCTTCCATCAAGATTTGTCGCAGCTACTGTGGGACGCTGGGAAAATACAAAACTCGAAAGCGAGTGTTCAACTGGGACGTTTATCGAAGACTATTTAAAAGTTCCCTGTCACTGGCACTGGGGTTTGCTGAAGCCTAGCTTAGCTAAAGGTGAGAGCGTTATTTCTATTATGGTTGGTGAATTTAATCGCAAGATTGACTTAAACAGAAAACTGAAGCTTAGAATTTATCATGAGGAGGGTTTATTAATCGAAGAAGACATTTGGATTGATGTGCATAAAGAAATAAATATAATGGATATTCTTCCTAAGAAGTATCCAAATAGTTTAATTTGGTATGTATTGATTGGAGATAATCTTGAGGATCTGAATATTTTTTCGACATTTTATCCAGAGGATAAAGCAGGTTTTGTAGAGCATGCATTCTAAATTTGATTAGATTTATTACTGTTTTATTGCCTCAACATACAACGACATTTGTGGATATGTATTGTCAAATAAACTTGTATTACGCAATATTGGACTAGATGATTGACCGAAGCCTGATTTGTAAATTGTAGTGAAGCCAGCTTCTATAAGTAATTTCGTAATTTTTTCGTATGTCCACCAACTGATATGATTATATGGTCTTTCATTTTGAAATTCGCAAAGACCGCAAAAATGATCCAATACATCAGGAAATCCAAATTTATCAATTGCTTTCCATATCTCTTTATCAGTAAACTTATGTGCACTAGGAGATATGCTGTTTGGTGCAAGCTGAGAGGCAATATGGTGAAGCCACCTTTCAGATAAAGGAACGCTAGTTGCAGACTTATGATACAGCCGCTTATAAACACTCTCAGCTATATAATGCCTATCCCAATAGAACCAATCTTCATCATCATTCATAAGCGCTCGATAACTCATTTCGGCATCAGGTGTAGTAATTCTAAAAATACCTCCACTTTCAAGACATCGGTAAACTTCTTGGAATAATTTGCGCACTGCACCTTCTTTAATATGCTCTATTGTATGAGATGTATAGATTACCTTGGCATTATCGCTTTCAACTGGTAAGGGTTCTAGTGACATTAGATTATGATTGATTACATTTACTTGAGCACCTCCATACCATTCTGAAATAAAATCAATATTTGTCCAGTATGGGTGAAAGAAAGAACCTGAGCCAATGTTATAAAATGGCTTTCTTTCTAGGTCGTAAGAATAATGCTTTTGATAAACATCTAGCTTAAATTTATCCTCTGAACGGATTATGTCTAGCCCAAGATGAGAAAATAGGAATTTTATAGTTCTTGCTATTACCTTTTTCATTTTTATCTATTAACGATTAATATACCTTTTAGCTCGTCTCGAGTTTTTCTTAGACATAAATGAATTTCCTAGACATTATACTAAGGTTTTAAGAGTAACTTATTAGATAAATACTAACAAGTTATTAAAAAGCAAAGTCTGATTTTCCCCGTTATAAGATGCTATAATTAAACTATGAAAGCCTTGTGATTGGCTCTCATTGTTTCTATGCCCTGTTATCGAAGTTATAAATCATTTTATATCAATGATACCACTACGAATATGATTAGTGCATATACGGCTAACTCTACAAATGGACTACCGTTTGGTCTTTCATTAAAGAATTTCATGTCTTTTCCCCTGCTAATGTTTGAACTATTATTACACAAATTTATGGTCATATGTATATTTAGGGTTATGATAAAGA
>MDSV01012911.1_pt1 | contig 12101 bp, 11 predicted proteins | sample 810851 | NCBI WGS metagenome assembly MDSV01 (sample SAMN05326640, study PRJNA326480) | marine metagenome | isolation source: seawater | place: Atlantic Ocean: North East | collected 2012
ATCTGCTTAGCAGCCCCTGGGCGAAGTAATTTCAGCTGCAGGGGATACTTAATTTTAACACATTTAATAAGTAAAATAGGAATTATTGGAAATGACACAAGATACAAATAATATAAAAATTTTTGACACAACTATGAGAGATGGGGAGCAATCTCCTGGTGCGTCGATGAATATTGAAGAAAAAATTAAAATTGCTCGGGCTTTAGAAAATCTTGGAGTTGACATTATTGAGGCTGGGTTTCCCGCCGCATCAAAAGGTGACTTTAATGCAGTAAAAGAAATTTCTTCAATTATTAAAAATTCACAAGTATGTGCCTTGAGCAGGGCATCACAAAGCGACATTCAAGCAGCTGCGGATGCTCTTAAAAATGCTGCTCACCCAAGGATACATACATTTATTTCAACAAGTGAGCTACACATGAAGCACAAGCTACAGCTCGATCCAGATCAAGTTTATCAGAAAGTAATTGATAGTGTCTCATATGCAAGAAATTTATGTGATGATGTTGAATGGTCTTGTGAAGATGGCACGCGTACTAATTTAGACTTCATGTGTAAAACTGTTGAAGCGGCAATCAAGAACGGTGCTACAACAATTAATATTCCTGATACGGTTGGCTATTCAGTTCCTGAAGAATTTACACATATTATTACGCACTTAATTAATAATGTTTCTAATATTGATAAGATTACATTATCAACTCACTGTCATAATGACTTAGGGTTAGCAGTTGCTAATTCTCTTGCTGGAGTGAAAGCAGGAGCAAGACAGATTGAATGCACTATTAACGGTTTAGGTGAAAGAGCTGGAAACGCTGCGCTAGAAGAAGTGGTAATGGCAATACGTACTAGAAACGATCTGATGCCATATAGTACAAATATTATAACTGAGCAGTTAAGCAAGACATCAAAATTAGTATCTGCTGTTACTGGGTTTCCTGTTCAATTTAACAAAGCAATCGTTGGTAAAAATGCATTCGCGCATGAAGCAGGCATTCATCAAGATGGTATGTTGAAAAATGCCAAAACGTATGAAATCATGACGCCTGAAAGTGTAGGTGTTTCAGAGTCTAATTTAGTAATGGGAAAACACTCTGGAAGACATGCGTTCAAGCAAAAAGTGATCGAGCTTGGTTATAATGTTGGTGATAATGCTATTGAAGAAGCCTTTGAGAATTTCAAATCTTTAGCTGACAAGAAAAAAAATTTATATGATGAGGATATTGCTGCAATTATTGAAGATCAAGCGATAAGAATTAATGACAATATATCATTAATTGATCTTCAAGTAGTAGCTGGCACTAAGGGACCTCAAAAATCGACAATTTCAATGGAAATTTTTGGAGAGGTTAAAGAAGTAACTTCTACAGGCGATGGACCAGTGGATGCAATATTTAATGGTTTAAGTCAATTAGTGCCTCATTCTGCAAAACTTTTGCTTTATCAAGTGCATGCTGTTACTGAAGGAACAGATGCGCAGGCAGAAGTTTCTGTCAGATTGTCTGAAAAGGGTAAATCAGTAGTTGGTCAAGGCTCTCATACTGATACTTTAGTTGCTTCAGCTAAAGCATATATTAATGCGCTTAACAAGTTAATCGTTAAGAGAGCAAAAACTGAACCAAAACAAATGTCGGTAACGTCATAATTAAATGGAAGGAATAAAATGTTTAATAATCTAATTGGTATGTGGTCATCTGATATGGCTATCGATCTTGGTACTGCAAATACTCTTGTTTATGTAAAAGGAAGGGGCGTTGTATTGAATGAACCATCTGTTGTTGCAGTCCTTAATGAAATGGGAAAGAGCCGAGTGATAGCTGTTGGAGAAGAAGCTAAAAGTATGCTAGGAAAAACACCAGGACATATTCAAGCGATTAGACCGATGAAAGATGGAGTTATTGCAGATTTTGTTGTTACAGAAGAAATGATTAAACATTTTATAAGAAAAGTTCATAACCGAAAAACGTTTGCTAATCCTAGAATAATTATTTGTGTTCCGACAGGATCTACGCCTGTTGAGCGTAGAGCGATTCATGACTCTGCACTAGCAGCGGGAGCAAGAAAGGTTTCTTTAATTGAAGAGCCCATGGCCGCAGCTATTGGAGCAGGGTTGCCAGTCAATGAACCTAGAGGCTCAATGATTGTTGATATTGGTGGTGGAACTAGTGAAATAGCAGTTATATCACTTGGTGGAATTGTTTATTCTCGTTCAGTGAGAGTTGGAGGAGACATTTTTGATACTTCAATCATTCAGTACATGAGAAAAAGATATAACCTTCTTATTGGAGAAACTTCTGCCGAAAGTATAAAAAAAGAAATTGGAGTAGCTATACCCCCTAAGGGTGGAGATGGTAAATCTCTCGATATAAAAGGTCGCGACCTAGCTTCTGGTATTCCTAAAGAGATTGAAATGACCCAGACTCAGGTTGCTGAAGCCTTGTCTGAACCAATTCAAACTATAATCGATGCTGTTAAAGCTGCGCTAGAAGAAACTCCACCTGAATTAGCGGCTGACTTAGTTGATATGGGAATAGTATTGACAGGAGGTGGAGCACTTTTAGAGAAAATGGACGATGCACTGAGGGATGCCACCGGATTACCTGTAACAATTGCTGATGAGCCATTATCATGTGTTGCAATTGGTAGCGGAAAAGCATTAGAGTCAGAGAGTTCTTTTTTGCCAATTCTTTCATCAGCTTACTAAAAATTTGAATAAATAGTCGTGAGAAATAATAGAAATAATTTTTTCTATTCTTTAAGTAGCAAGTCAAGAAGGCTTATTCTAATAACTTTTCTTTTAGTATTCTTTTTAATTTTGCTTTTATCCAGATTCGACACTACAAATTTGTCGAATAATATAAGATCAAAATTATCCGAATTTTCATTTAATTTATCATCAATTATTGCTTCACCCATAAAGTTAATAAATAAAGGATATGATAAAATTAATGATGTTAGTCGAATATATCAAGAAAATGAAGAATTAAGAAAATTACAGCTTTCTGAGTCAATTAGTTTTCAAGAAATTATTGAAATGAAATTAAAGATTGAAGAATATGAGAATCTTTTAAATACATTTGAAGATAATAAATTTGATTTTAAAACAGCAAAAGTAATTTCAAAAATCTCCAATAATTATTTAAATTCCATAACTATTACATCAGGTGAGACACACGGTATTAAGTCTGGTATGCCAATCCTGGGATTAAAGGGATTGGTTGGATTTGTTGATCAAGTAAGAAAAGATTCTTCTGTTGCAATTTTACTATCAAATATAAGTAGCAGGATTCCAGTCTCTATTTCAAACAATAATTATCAGGCAATAATGATCGGTCAAGATTTTAAAAAACCAAAAATTGTTTTTGCCAAGGATAAAGACTTAATTAAAATTGGTGATACTATCAGCACCTCAGGAAGAGGTGGAATTTTTCCTCCATATATTTTAATTGGCCAAGTAAGCTCTGTTAAAGATAATGAGATTGAGGTTGAATTGTTTGAGGATATTGAGAAGCTTACTCATGTAAGGATTTTAGAATATTAAATATAATGAATAGTCAAACATCCCTTATAAATCTAAATAATTTTCAAAATTTTATATTTCACTTTTTATTTATTTTCATTCTTTCTACACAAATTTTTCTCTCAAATTATTATTTAAATACATTGTACGTATTGGGCCTGATGATTTTCATAAGAGCCGACTATGAGTATGATTGGAAATTAATTTTATTAATATCATTTTATGGATTATATCAGGATGCACTTTTAGGATTTCAATTTGGATTTTCTTCATTATTTTTTTTATTTTTTTTCTTGGTAGGTCAAATTTCTAATTTATTATCTGGAGCAGGCTCTTTTATGATAAATGTTTATTTTTTTACTTTTGGAATTTTTTTATTGTCAGTTTTAGAAGGTTTTTACTTATACTTCAGTCACAATATTATCATAGACTTTTCTAAAGTATTAACAAATATGGTATTGATAACTATTTTATATTTTTTTTCTAAGAAATTTTTTAGTTTTTAGGTATTGTCAAATGTTAAATAGAAAAAAATATATATCTAAATCAGCAAATGCTGATGAACATATTTCTCGGCGAACGATGATTCTTTCAATTGGATTATCCGGTGTTTTTGCATTAGCGTCTTCCAGACTAGCTTATCTACAGCTTTATAAGCATAAAGACTATAAATCACTTTCGGATGAAAATAGAATAACTCATAGACTAATTCAACCGTCGAGAGGAATAATTTATAATACTCAAGGTATGCCTATAGCAGAAAATATTGAAAGTTATCACGCTTCAATTATCCTAGAAGAAGTTTCTGATATACATAAAGCGTTAGCATCATTAAATAACGTTCTTCCTGAAAAAAAAATTGATATCAATAAGACTATAAAAAAAATAAAAAAATCAAAGAAGTTTGTACCAGTCCAAATTGTTAATAATTTAAGCTGGGATGAATTTGCGAAATTAAATTCAAATCTTTATCAGCTAAAAGGAGTGTTTCCATCTGTAGGCTATAAACGATTTTATCCTGAAAAAGAATCACATGCTCATTTACTAGGATATATTTCTGATATATCCAAAGAAGAGTATCAAGATAACCCATTTTCAAAACTAAATAACGCTAAGTCAGGAAAAATAGGTATTGAAAAATCCTTTGATAAAGAGCTGCGGGGTCGTCTTGGCTCAAAAAGTATTGAGATTAATGCTTTTGGAAGAGAAATTAGAGAATTAAAAAGAATAGAAGGTCAAGTTGGTAAAAATATTCAATTAACGGTTGATTCTGATGTTCAAAATTTTTGCTTTAATTTGCTGAAGGGGGTGAGTGGTTCAATATCAGTAATAGATGTTAATACTGGATACTATATTGCGTTAGCCTCAGCACCCGCTTTTGATCCAAATAAATTTTCCGAGGGAATAAGTTCAAGTGACTGGCAAGCCTTACTTAATAATAAGTATAAGCCATTAATAAACAAATCAATCTCATCATTTTATCCACCTGGCTCGACAATTAAGCCACTCGTAGCTTTAGCAGCTCTTGAAAGTGGAATAAGTCCAAATGAAATTTTTTCATGTAATGGAAAACATGAAGTTGAAGATACAAGCTTAGAGTCAGGAATTAAAACTTTTCACTGTTGGAAAAAAGATGGCCATAAAGAAGTTAATATGAACAAAGCTATAAAAGTGTCTTGTGATGTATATTTCTACCACATCGCAAGAAGAGTTGGTATTGATAAAATTGCTGAAGTTTGTAGAAGATTTGGACTTGGAAATGAGGTATTTGACTTATTTTATGAAGAGCAACCTGGAATAGTACCTGATAAAAAGTGGAAGCGGGCAACGCTTGGAAAAAAATGGCTGATAGGAGAAACTTTAGTATCAGCCATCGGTCAAAGCTATTTTTTATCAACTTCATCACAATTAAGCTTAGCCTTTGCTCAGATTGTGAATGGTGGAAAACAAATAAGACCTAATCTAATTTATAAAGATGGCGATAATAATGTAAAAATTCCAACTCTTTTAGCTGCGCAAAGTCATCTTAAAATTTTAATGAAAGCTCTAGACGATGCTACTAATGAACAAGGAGGAACGTCATATAGATCAAGAATTTTAGGTGAGAATAAAATGGCGGGTAAAACAGGAACTTCACAAGTAAGAGTAATCTCTGAAAAAGAGAGAGAAGAAGGAATTATAAAGAATAAGGATTTGCCATGGAACAAAAGAGACCATGGCCTTTACGTTGGCTATGGACCAATTGATAATCCAAAATATGCTGTATCGGTTATTATTGAGCACGGAGGAAGTGGATCAAGGGCAGCGGCACCAATGGCGTCAAAGATATTTAAATTTTTATTTAGAAAAAAAATGGATATAAAACGATCATCGATAGTCAATGTTTAACTCATCTTTTAGCTCTGGAAATTTGTCATATTCTGAACGATTAAAGCGTATAAACTATTTTATAATCTTTCTAATCTTAATTCTATTTAGCTTTGGATTGCTGGCTCTTTATAGTGTTGCTGAGGAAAATTTTAGTTCATGGCCTAAAAATCATCTTTATAGATTTCTTGTGGGGTTATTACTTATATTTTTTCTTAGCATGATTGATATTAAATTAATATTTAAATTTGCTTACCCTTTTTTCTTTTTGAATATTTTAGTTTTAGCTCTAATACCATTTATTGGAACTGAATCATTTGGTGCTACTAGATGGATTAAATTTGGAGGAATTAGCTTACAACCATCTGAGTTTGTAAAATATTCCCTTATTCTAGCACTGGCAAAATATTATCATAGTATACAAGACTCAAATATAAACTCTTTGACAAAGCTTTTTATCCCTATTGTTTTTGTCTTAACTCCAACAGCTATTGTTTTTAATCAACCCGATTTAGGAACCGCATTGGTAATTGCTTTAGGGAGTTTTTCTATTTTTTGGGTAGCAGGGCTAAGTTATAGATATTTTATTACGGGTAGTCTACTTGGCTTGCTATCTATCCCTATCGCATGGCAATTTTTAAGAGAATATCAAAAAGAGAGAGTTTTTACCTTCTTTAATCCCGAACGAGATCCACTTGGTAATGGATATCATATTCTACAATCTAAGATCGCACTTGGTTCGGGAGGTTTCTTTGGGAAAGGCTATCTTGATGGAACACAGAGTCATCTTAATTTTTTACCAGAAATGCATAATGATTTTATATTTACAATGTTCGGTGAGGAATTTGGTTTTCTAGGAACAATCTTTCTAATATTAATATATCTGACTATTATTTTAATATCACTTAAAATGGCTAACTCATCAAAAAGTCTTTTTTCAAGATATTTATCGGTAGGGGTTACTTTTGTTTTCTCTTTATATGTATTGATTAATATTTCAATGGTTATGGGTTTGATTCCTGTTGTAGGAGTCCCATTACCATTTTTATCTTATGGTGGGAGTTCAATGCTTGCCATAATGGGGGGCTTTGGACTATTAATGAATTGTTATATACATCAGAGGACTAACCTAGAAAAAGGTGATTTCTTTTAGTTTATATTGATTAGTTTTTTATATGAAGATCTCTTGAAAAATTACAAAAAGTTTCGCACCCATTTTCAGTAACTCGTATAGACTCTGAAGCTTCAACTCCCCAATCACCAAACTGCATTACTGCAATCATATGAAAAGTAATATTTGGTTTAAGAATAGTTTTATCACCTTTAGAAATGTTTAATGTATGTTCCCCCCAATCAGGTGGATAGCCAATTCCAATGGAATAGCCAGTTCTTGATTCTTTTTTTATGTTGTATTTATCCAGAATTTTCCAAAATTTTTGAGCAACATCATCAGCTGTATTTCCTGGTTTAATCTCAGCAATACCAGAGTCCAACGCCTCATTTGTTGCTTTCATTGCGTCAATTTTTTTTTGTTCTGCTTTACCAAGCAAAATAGTTCGTGCCATAGGAACATGATATCGTTTGTATACTCCTGCAATTTCAATAATAGTTGCTTCCCCGTTTACAAATGGATCTTGTGTCGCAGTTAAATGAGAAGCAGATGTCCCTTTGCCGGTTGGTAAAAGTGTTGCAATACTTGAGTATTCTCCACCATAATCTACTGTTCCACAAAAAAGAGATTTTTGAATTTCTCCTACAGCATCACACTGTCTTACTCCGGGGCTAATAACATTTAAAGCAGTTTTCATTCCCTCTTGAGAAATTAATGCTGCATTTTTCATTAAATTTATTTCATTATTAGATTTAACTACTCTAACCCAATTAACCAATCTTTCTGAGTCAACAAGTTTAGCGTTCGGAAGTCCTATTTTTAATTTTTGAAAACAATAGGCAGTAAAATAGTGGCTGTCCATTTCGACACCGATATTTAAGTTATCCCATTTATTTTTCTTTATCAATTCAATAAGGAAATCATAAGGATGAGAAGGCCATGTATGAATATATTTTTCATCATAGACAATAATATTTTCATCTTTGATATATGATTTTATATATGCGCCGCCAGAATCTTGATCTCTTACAAACAGTAGAGGTTCATCATGATCAACATGAACTAAAGCGCATTGGGCATAATAAAATGACCAAGCATCATAGCCTGTTAAGTAATTTATGTTTGCAGTATCCTGAGAGATTAAAAGATCAATACCTTTTTCTTGCATTGAAATTTTAGTTTTTTTTAGCCTTTCAATATATTCGTTCTGTTCAAAGATCATTTTAATTATTGATTTGGGAAATAGTCTTCCATTTCGCCTTCTCTATAAACATCAGTTGTTGCACAGTGGAGAGCGCCTCCAAATGGGTATGCATCTCTAAATGGAACAGGAACAACTTCAAAACCTAGTTTGCTTATTTGCTCACATTGATAAACTTCACTTTCTTCTACACACACAGTTTTTGGGTCAATGACTAAAACATTCATGCTAAGCCAAATACTTGAATAGCATAATGGAGGAGGTTCATTATGGGCCGGTTGAGCAGCATCAATTACTTGCCAGTCATTTCGTTCGAATATTTTTTTTTGTTCATCTGGAAGACGTCGAGTTGGATTATTAATAATTAGACCTGGTTTTAGTGGAGTAAATGTAGCATCTATGTGAATTGGATATGGGTCTCCAGGAAAGTTTAATGTATGTATCCTATGATTTTTAAAGTGTCTTCTTAACCAATTACTGCCTTTTAAATTAGTTGTAAACCCATGTTGCACAAACAAGTCCTTTCCCATTCTAAGTATATCTGCTGCATCAAATAATACTTCTTTTTCAGTTGTTACAAATTCTCTTTTTGAAACCATGTTTAGCCTCTGATCTAAAGTAATTTCATCACTTAGGTAGTTTTCTCTGTAACTATCATTCTTTAGTCGTGGTTTTGGAGCAGACTCCATTCTCATTTCTGGGTCCAAGTCATAATATTTTTCTAGTAATGGTCTGTAACATAAATATTCAAACCATCTTGATCGGTATGACATTGTGGCTTCGAGCATTTCATTCCCAAGTGTTAAAATTACATCACGAGGAGGCATGCATCCAAACATTGAGCCATTCTCCCAATCAGGAGTAGAAATTTTTTGATTGAATTTTAATGGAGTAGGTCGGTCAACCTTTACTCCTCTATCTTCAAGTATTTTTGCAAAGTTATCTAACTGTATATTTGCTTTTATTATAGACTCCTCACTTCTAGGTCCATGAACTCCTTTCATGTCACTATCTTCAGGTATTTTAGGATCTGTAGCGGGTTCTGCAGGAGGAATACAGCAGTTATCGGCTTTGCCTACTATAACATGCTTCAGAGGATCCCATTCATTCCAAGAATTTACGATTTTTGTCATATTAATTTTATTTGAAAATAAATTTTATTGAATTGAAACTAAATTAAAAGTAGAAGTCAAGCAATAACATCAATCTATTTTTAGATAGAACTATTATGCCCCTAAAAAATCAGTATGAAGTTATAATTGTCGGATATGGTCCATTAGGACAATTGTGTGGATTAATCCTATCTAAATTAGGAATTAAAACTGCTATTGTTGAACGATATAAGAATATCAATGCATTACCAAGAGCTTCAGTTGTTGATGGACAAAGCTTAAGATTTTTGAATGCCATTGGTATTTACAGTGAAATAAGAAACTTATTTAATATTCCTGAATTTTTAGACTACACACTTCCTGATGGAAAAATAATTCAGAGGAGTATTGTTCAAGAAACTTCAGATGGATATCCTAATGTAGCAACTTTTTATCAGCCTGATTTAGAAAATGCTTTAAGAAAAATGATTTTAAAATCAGAACTCATAGATTTGTACCTTCAGCATAATCTCATATCTTTTAAAGAAACTGAAAATAACATATGTATAAAGTGCAAAGATAATGAAAAAAATAAATTGATTGAAATAGAGTCAAAATATTTACTTGCTTGTGACGGTATAAACAGCTCAATTCGTAAAAAGTTAAAAGTTTCATCTGAAGATCTTAAATATAATAAGGATTGGCTAATTATTGATATAGATACAAATAAAAAAAACTTATTGAGTAATACTATTAGACAGATCTGTGATTTTGAGCGCCCAACTTCTTTTACCTGTTTATCGAATAAGAGATGCAGATGGGAGTTTCAATTATTACCAGGAGAAAATAGAGATGAAATGATTCAAGATCATAAGATTTTTTCTCTATTAGATAATTATATTGATAAAGACTCTTATTCGATAAATAGAAGAGATGTTTATAAATTTAGAGCCGAATGTTCAAAGCAGTGGCTCAAGGGAAGAGTCGTTTTATTAGGTGGATCAGCGTGTCAACTACCTCCATTTGGATACCAATCTTTAAACTCTGAAATTAGAGATATAAATAATTTTTGTTGGAAACTTAATTTGGTTCTCAAAAACAAGAGTAAATCTGAAATATTATTATCTTATAACGCTGAACGTGAGCCAATTGCCAAAGAAACAATTTCATCTTCACTAGCAATGGGGCAGTTAATAGACTCAATTGCTGTATCATTTAAAAAAAATATACCATTAGAAGAGTCCGTGCCTCCTGAAGCTAGAATTCAAGCCTTTAAAGATGTTCGAAATTCTTCACAAATTATTGAGAATAGCAAAAAAGTATTTTATGACTCACGGCTTACAAAATCATTTAATTCAACAATTCCTAATTTATACATTAATATTGATAATGAGAGAGTTTTATTTGACAGCCTGTTGGGGTTGAATTTTTGTGTTTTTTTGAGCAGTAATCATAAATTTTCAAAAAAAATAAATCAATTTTTTCAAGTAATCGATGCAAAAATATACAATTCTAATTTTATAACTTTTGAAGACACATTTATGAAAGAGAGCTTTGAAAATCATTCATTTATAATTCGTCCAGATAAAGAAATTTTTGGAGTAAGCGACGCTGATAATTCTATTGAGAAAATAAGCAATGAATTAATGAGGAAAATATCGTTTATTGATTGAGGTTAAGATCGCCTTTTTTAAAGAATCAAATCAAGAAATACTGTCATTTTTTTGCTTTTTTGAGTGGCCAGAATACCACATAATTGTGATAAAAAGAATTTATTTAATATAATCAATAGTTTAGATATAAATAAAAATTATGTATATCAATATTTTGAGGATAAAGTTCATCAGGCACAACATATAGTGCCAATTAAACATAACGGGAGGAAATGTTATGATTAAAAATGCAGAGAACGCTATAAGAGGATTAACAAGTTTGGGACTATCTCTATTAGCTCTTGGGATTGTTCTTGGTTTAATAGGTAACCAAATTCCATTTGTTGGTGATATAGCATCAAACATTGTAGGTTTAGTCCGCGATCTAGGTAACGCAGGTGTTGTAGGCCTTGTCGCTGCTGGCGTAATTTTATGGTTGTTTAGAGAATAGACCATACTTATCTCCCCCCTCGACCTCGATTAGAGGGGGGAGATACAATAAATAAAGGAGGTAATAATGATATCTAGAATTAAGCAAATTATGAGAGAAATTATAGATTTTGGCCTTCTCTTAATAGCAATTGCTATTATTCTTGAACTACTTTTTGGACCTTCAACACCATTTCTTGGTCAGGATATAATTGATAATTTAGTAAATCTCATACAAGATCTTGGTGACGCAGGTGTCGTTGGGCTTATTTCAATCGCAATAATTATCTATCTTTGGAATAAGGCATCAAAGTAATTAATCCTAGAAAACATTAATTTTTCCTTGCGAAATCTCTCAATATAGGTGAACCTATGCCCTCAATATTAATGGAGGAAAGTAGTGAAAAAAATTAACTTAATATTTATTTCTTTAATTTTGTCTGTTTCATCAACAATTGCAATTGCTGGTGACTGGTCAAAAATTAGAATTGGCACTGAAGGCGCCTATGAGCCTTGGAATTTTACAGATTCAGCTGGCAATATTGTCGGCGCTGAAATTGATTTAGCTAATGATTTATGTGAGAGAATGAATGCTGAGTGCACATTTGTACAACAGGATTGGGATGGAATTATTCCAGCTCTAACTCAAGGAAAGTATGATGTAATTATGGCTGGAATGTCTGTCACTGATGAGAGAAAGAAAACTATTAGTTTTTCTAAAGCTTATATG
>MDSV01016562.1_pt1 | contig 12100 bp, 8 predicted proteins | sample 810851 | NCBI WGS metagenome assembly MDSV01 (sample SAMN05326640, study PRJNA326480) | marine metagenome | isolation source: seawater | place: Atlantic Ocean: North East | collected 2012
AAAGTTTTAAATAAAGTTGAGGTTAAAGACGGTGCAAAATATATATCAATAGAACCTTTAGAAAATGATTTAATTGTTGATTTTGAAATTATATATGACAATCCTTTAATCAGAACAAGAAGACAAGAGTTTAGATTAAGCAACACTGACTTAACAAACATATATTGTTCTAGAACTTTTTGTTTGTATGAAGATATTGATTTTATTAAAAGCCAAGGATTAGCAAAAGGTGGAACACTAGAAAATGCTATAGTTGTAAAAGGAAATGAGATTTTGAATGAGAATGGATTAAGAAATAGACATGAATTTGTTTTTCATAAAATATTAGATTGTCTTGGCGATCTCATGCTTTCTGGTAATCGAATATTTGGACATATTAAAACTTCTCAAGGTGGACATGCTTTGACTAATAAACTTCTGGTTAAATTTTTCTCTGAAAAATCAAATTGGTCAATAATAAATAGTCATGAAGAAAAAAGTAATCATATAAAAGATTCTTTAAAAAGATCAGTTTCGGCTAATATTCAATAAAACAAAAATTTACCTAATTTAATTTTTTTGGTATGTATAGAAAATGTATCAAAAAATAATTTTTTTATTTCTAATAATATTTATTACAAGCAGTTGTTCAAAAAAGGAAGCAGGGTATATTCCTAAACCGAAAGTAGATCCTTACAAAATATATGATGACGGTTATAGAGCTTTTGAAAAAGGTGATTATTTTTTTGCAAATAAAAAATTTTCTGAGGCTGAGTTAAGTTTTGATAACATTGAGTTTGCAGCTAAATCAGCAATAATGTCTAGCTACTCACTTTATGGAATTAATTTTTATAGTGAAGCATTAGAAAATCTAAAAAGATATTTGGAAAAATATCCTGCAGATAAAAATGTTATTTATGCTCATTACCTAGTAGCAATTATTCATTTTGAAAAGATTTCAGACGAAAAAAAAGATTTAAAACCTTTAATTGAGGCAGGTGAAAAAATAGATTTTTTTATAAAAGAGTATCCTAACTCTGATTATGCAATTGATCTAAAATTCAAAAAAGATTTAATACAAAATCAGCTTGCTGCTAAAGAATTATTTGTTGCAAAATATTATATTTCAACACAGAAGTGGATCCCAGCCATTAACCGACTAAAAATTATAATTGAAAAATATGATAAAACTATTTTTATAGAAGAAGCGTTACATAGATTGGTTGAGATACATCATTACTTAGGACTTAAAGAAGAAGCAAATAAATATGCCAATATTTTAGGTTATAACTATAATTCAAGTGAGTGGTTTGAAAAATCTTATAAGATTTTAAATAAAGATTATAAGATTAAGAAAAAAATTTTAGTAAGTAACGATGATGGTTTTTTTAAAAAAATACTCAAAAAAATAAAGTAACAACAAAAAAAATGAAAATAAGATCAGAAATAATAAAAATTTATAAGGAAAAGATTAAGCTAATTGAAAAACATAATAAACTATATTTTAATGATGATAATCCTAAGATTACTGATTCAGAATATGATGATTTAAAAAAGGAAATTATAAGTTTAGAAAAAAAAAATATTTTTTTAAAAGATCTAAATATAAAAAATAATATGGTTGGATCGCCACCATCTAATCAATTTAAAAAGATTAAACACCTTAAGCCTATGTTATCTTTGTCAAATGCTTTTGACATAAAAGATATGAAAGATTTTTTATCTAAAATTAATAATTTTCTCAATAAATCAGACAAAAAAATTGACCTTTTTTCAGAACCGAAAATCGATGGAATTTCTGCTTCCTTGATTTATGAAAACGGAGAGCTTTCGAAAGGTTTATCTAGAGGAGACGGGACTACTGGAGAAGATATTTTAGAAAATTTAAAAACGATAAAAACTATTCCTAAAAAGATTAATGGAAGCGATATACCCTCTACTTTAGAGATAAGATGTGAAGTTTATATTGGAAAAAAAGATTTTTATAAAATTAAAGACAATTTCGCCAATCCTAGGAATGCAGCTGGAGGCTCACTTAGACAAAAGAATCCGTTGGAAACATCAAAGATCCCACTTAAGTATTTTGCTTACGGTTTTGGGATAATTCAACCAATGATTTTTAATACGCAATCAGAATTTTTAAATAAAATTAAAAATTGGGGTTTTGTTACAAATCCTTTAGTGAAGAAAATCGAAAATTTAGATGAAATTGAAAAGCGGCACAAAAAAATCGATACTATTAGATCTTCTTTAGATTATGATATTGATGGGTTAGTTTACAAGGTCAATGACTTAAAATTACAAGAAAGACTAGGAAGCACTTCAAGTTCTCCTCGCTGGGCTATAGCGTATAAATTTTCTGCAGAAAAAGCTACGACTAAGATTAAGGACATTGTAATTCAGGTTGGAAGAACAGGTGCGTTAACACCTGTCGCAAAAGTTGAACCAGTAACAGTAGGTGGAGTTGTAGTCTCTAATGCAACACTACATAACGAAGATGAAATTAATCGAAAAGATATCAGAATTGGAGACACCATCAAGATACAAAGGGCTGGCGATGTAATCCCACAAGTTATTGAAGTAGATAAAACTAAGCGTAATAAAGAAAGTAAAAAATATCTATTTCCTATAAAATGTTTATGTGGAGCTATAACTAAAAAAGAATTAAGTAAAACAACTAGAAAGCAGGATGCAGTAAGAAGATGCATTAAAGGATATGAATGTAGATTCACTGCAAAAGAAAAATTAAAACATATTGTTTCTAAAGAGGCTTTTAATATAGATGGATTAGGAAAAAAAGTTATTGACCAGTTTTGGGATTTAAAACTTATAAAAGAGCCATCTCATATATTTCAGTTAAATTTTGATAAAATTAAAAATCTTGAGGGTTGGGGAGATCTTTCAATAAATAATCTAAAAAAAGCTATTACCAAATCACAAACCATCTCTTTAGATAGATTTATTTATTCTGTTGGAATCAGACATATTGGTCAAGAAAATGCAAAAATTTTAGCTGCATTTTTCATTTCAATAAAAGAATTTAAAAAGCTGTTCGACTCAACTTCTAGAAATAAACTGTTAAAAAATTTAGTCGATTTAGACGGAATTGGAGAAACTCAGGTTGAATCTATACATAATTTCTTTTCTAATGCTATAAATACTGAGATTATTAAAAATTTAATTAATGAACTAAATATAAAAAACTTTTCTGCTTTAAAGTCTACTGGTAAATTTTCAAATAAAAAAATAATGTTCACAGGCGGTTTTCAAAACATGAGCAGGTCAGAAGCAAAATCTATTGCAGAGAACAATGGCGGTAAGGTTTTAGGAACAGTAACTAAAAAACTAGATTTGCTTATTGTGGGTGATACAAAACCCACGAAAAGAAAAATTGATCAAGCAAAAAAATTAAATATAAAAATAGTGAGTGAGAAAGATTGGAATAAGATATTAAATAGCTAAACAAGATTTTCTGAGTTCAATAATTTCAACTTTATTCATAAAATTTTTTAAATTTTTAAAAACTGTTTTATGGTAGCTATTAATCCACTTTTTTTCTGTTTCACTTAAAATAGATATTTCAATTAAATTTTTATCAATAGGAACCATTGTAAAGTTATCAAAATATAATCTATATTTATTTTTTTTAACATAAATCAAGTTTTCAATTCTTATTCCAAACTTATTCTTTTCGTAGTACCCAGGTTCATTTGATACAACCATACCTTCCTTAAATTTAATAAAATTATTTTTTGTTATAGCATGGGGGCCCTCATGAACATTAAGAAAATAACCTACACCATGTCCAGTTCCATGCGCGTAATCTAAATTGATTTGTTTTAGATATTTTCTAGCAACTCTATCAATCATGGAGCCAGACGTTTTATTACTTAACTTAAAACTACTTACAGCTATATGTCCCTTTAAAACTCTTGTAAAAATATCTTTAATTCGTTTGTTAGAATTACTAAGTGAAATTGTTCGAGTTACGTCAGTAGTTCCGTAATTATACTGCCCACCAGAGTCTAATAAATATATATCTCCTTTTTTTAACCTAAGATTACTTTTTTTTGTAGCTCTGTAGTGAATTATTGCACCGTTAGGTCCAGTTCCAGATATTGTTGGAAAGCTTGAAAATTTAAAAGTTTTATTTTTTTTTCTAAAATAAAATAGTTTTTTTTCAGCATCAATTTCCGTTATTTTTTTTTTTATATAATTTTTTTTTAACCAAAAAATAAACTTAGTTAATGCAGCTCCATCATATATATGGGATAGCTTAATATTTTCAATTTCTTTTTTTGTTTTTATAGATTTTAATTCATTGATATTATCTTCTTGATCAACCACCAAATTATTAACTGAAATTATATCCTCAAAATATTCAGAACAAGTATTACTATCAATAATTATCTTTTTATTCTTTAATTTTAAAAAAGTTAGGTATGTAAATCTAATGTCAATAAATTGTATCTCTTTAAAATTATTTTTAAAATTATTTGGTATTTTTTTCAGATCACAAAAAAACTTTATCTTATTATTTCGATTAATAAGAACATAACCATTAGTAGTTGGTGAATAATCTGAGTCTTTACCCCTGATGTTCATTAGCCAGGCAACATTTTCACTTGAAGTAATGAATTGATAATCAGCTTTTTTTTTAATTATATTCTTTACAATTAGCTTAATTTTTTTCTGGTATCTTAAACTCGTAAATTTTTTTGGCAAAGAATAGAATTTATGAATTTTATTATTACTTTTTCTTTTCCAAATTTTATCGATTAGATTTTCATTAGTGTTTACTATCTCACATTTATTAGGATGGAAAAAATTTTTTAAAAACTTTTTAGTAACAAGTTTACTATCATATCCTATTCTTAATTTTAAATTGCCAAGAATAAACTTTGGCAATACATTTGGAATAGTTTTAATAGTGAATAACTTACCAGACTCATTGTGCGCTTGAATTGTGTATCTACCATCGACAAATAAAAAATTTTTATTTTTTAAAATAAGCGCTATACCATTAGATCCAGTAAAATTTGATATAAATTTAAGTCTATCTTTATTATGTGAGACGTACTCACTAAAAAATTCGTCGTTTTTTGGAACTATATATCCATCTAAATTATTTTGTTTTAAAATTTTTTTAAGTCTTTTTATTTTTTCCATTTGAGAACTTTATTTTTTTTGTATCTATCCCAACCTGGACTTCTATATCCTTCGTCATACTCTATTGAATTATCTTGATTGAACTCAAAGTCCTCCACTGTTTTATCGATTTCAGTTTCGTTTTTTTCAACATTATCATCTGGAATTTCATTAATAAATCTTGATGGTAATGCATCCATCCAGTCGCCATGATAAGCCCTTTTCATTGCAAAAGATAAATAGGCCTCTTTTTTTGCCCTTGTGATGCCAACATAGGCCAATCTTCTTTCTTCTTCTAAGGCAAAATCTCCTTTTTCTTCCAAAGATTTTTGGTGAGGAAAAAGCCCTTCCTCCCATCCCGGTAAGAAAACTACATCAAATTCTAATCCTTTCGCAGCGTGCATAGTCATCAAATTCACTTTAGCGCCCTCCCATTTTTGGTCTATTGATGTAGCAAGAGCAACGTGCTCTAAAAAACTTTGTAAGTTATCGTAATCTTGCATTGCTCTTAATAATTCTTTCAAATTTTCTAATCGATTTTCATTTTCTAAATCTTTTTTATTTTTAAGCATCGCAGAATAACCAGATTCATCCAATATCAATTTTAATAAATCATAATGTCTCATGTTTTGAGAATCTTTACGCCATTTATTAATCATTTTAGTTAATTGACCCAAAGCTGTTTTAATTTTTGGTTTGAAGTTATCTTGTTCAATAATCTTTAATATTGAGTCTTCTAAACAAAGCTTATTTTTTTTTCCAAATTGGTGCAATTGATTAAGAGTGCTTTCGCCCACACCTCTTTTAGGTGTACCTATAACTCTTTCTAACGCTAAGTCGTCATACTTTTGATTTATAATCCTTAAATAAGATACTGCATCTTTAATTTCTGCTCTCTCATAAAACTTTATACCTCCCAATACCCGATATCCGATACCAATTTGTAAAAACCTTTCTTCAAATTCTCGAGTTTGATATATAGCCCTGACTAAAATTGATACATCATTGAGAGAATATTTTTTCTTCAAATTATGTTCAATTATATCACTAACTCCTTGTGCCTCATCTCTTCCAGTTTTATAACAATTTAATTTAACCAACTCTCCTTGGTTAGCTGATGACCATAATTTTTTACCAACTCTGTTTGTATTATTAGAAATCAGACAAGACGCGGTATCTAAAATATTCTTTGTTGACCTATAATTTTGCTCAAGTTTGAATACTTTACAGTTTTTATATATCTGATCAAATGTCAAAAAGTTTTTTATTTCTGCCCCTCTCCAGCTATATATTGATTGATCATCATCACCGACACAGCAAATATTCTTCTTATCATTTACAAGTAAATTCAACCATTTGTTCTGAATAAAGTTTGTATCTTGAAATTCATCTACTAAAATATATTTAAAATTATTTTGGTATATTTGTCTTATATCGTCATGTTCCTCAAAAAGCTTTACACAAAATAATATCAAATCTCCAAAGTCAAAAGCGTTTAAGTCTTTGATTTTTTTTTGATAAATCTCATATACTTTTAAAATAGATTTCATTATTGAACCTGATTTTTCTAATTTAATATCTTTAGGCAACAGACCTTTATTTTTCCATTGATCTATGTGGTACATTATTAATTGAGGAGAAAATTTTTTTGCATCTAAATCTTCTCCTTTGACTATATTTCTAATTAATTTCTTCTGGTCATCAGTATCTAAAATTGTAAAATTACTTTTATAATCTAGTGCTTCCGCATGTCTTCTTAAAAACTTAACACTTATTGAATGAAACGTACCAAGCCATGGAATCGCATTAGAACTTCCTTTAACATTTTGTAAAACTCTATTCTGCATTTCTTTTGCAGCCTTATTTGTGAAAGTCACACACAAAATTTGGCTAGGCCAAGCTTTTTTTTGGTGAATTATATGAATTAACCTTGTTGTTAGAACACGTGTTTTTCCAGAACCTGCTCCAGCTACTATTAAATTTGGACCTTCTGTGCTGAGAACTGCTTCTTTTTGTTCTTTGTTTAAATTTTTAATTAAATTATCTATGTTATTCATTATTGGAAATTTCATTTATACACTAGTTGCAAAAATAAAAAAAATGCTAAATAAAATTTATAAAAATATTCACACAAAAAAATCAAAAATTTTGATTTTTTATTTCTATTTAATGTGCCTAACCCTCTTGTTTCTGTTTGTATTTTCTATATTTCTCTCATTTCCTAAACTAGTTGATCAACAAAATAAGAGTGCAATTTTAAAAGATTATTTTGTTAAAAATTATAGATTGGAATTAAAAAATTATAGCAAAATAGAATATAACATTTTTCCTTTACCCAATTTAACAATACAAGATGTCAATTTTGAAGTTAAGAATGATCCAATAAATATCACCTCAAAAGATGTCAGAATATTTTTGAATTTTCAAAATATATATAATAAAAAAGTCATCGTCGCGAAAAAGTTACTTGTAACTGACGTAGAAATTACATTAGATATAAATAGTTCTAGTAAATTATTAAGTTTTTTAAAAAACTTAAAAAAAAAGTTTCATTTTAAAACAGGTTTAATAAATTTTCTGAAGGAAAAGAATACTTTATTTCAAATCAAAAATTTTAGTTATTCCAACTATGGTTTTAAAAAAAATCAATTTAAAGGAAATCTTTTTGATAAAGATTTTAAGATTTCTATAAAAGGTCAAAATGAAGATGTATTATTTGAAATTTATGACTCAGGCGTCAAAGCTCATATTAAATTTGATAAAATAAAACCAAATAAATCAGTTTCTGGTTCTTCCGATATACAAATTTTGAACAATCTTTTAAAATTTGATTTTAAATCGAGCGAAGGGATTATTTCAATAGAAAACTCTTCGTTTAAAAATGAAGATTTATTAATTTCCCATTACGGTTCAATAAAGTTTGATCCATTTTTTTATATTAATTCAAACATAAAAATTAATAAAATAAATGAAAATTTTTTTAATGAAGTAGATTTAGAAAAATTACTTTCGTACAAGGAAATTATTAAAAAGATCAATGGCACAAACAAGATAATTTTTATAAATGATAAATTAATAAAAGGATTAATTAATAATACTCAATTAAACTTTAATTTGGCATATGGAAGATTAGATTTTGAGGGTAAATTAGACATTGCTGGTGGAGAAATATTTTGTAAAGGAGATGGTCAACTTACAGAAGATTATCCGAGATTATTTTTTGATTGTAAGTTTGACATTTCAGAGCAAAATAAAATTTTTAGGAAGTTTTCTTTAAAAGATAAAGTTACGAATGAAAATTTTGTTTTAGATATATTAGGAGATTTAAATTTATTTAATGGAAAAATTAATTTCAAAGTAATTAGAACTGATAAAAATTACAATGCATCTGCTGCAGACAAAAAATTTATCAAAAATAGTTTCGAAAAAATTTTATTTGACGATGGTTTTTTTAATATTTTTAAATTTGAAAAAATAAAAAACTTCTTAAATGATATAATATAGTTTTAACTTGGTTTTGTCATTTTAATTGGGCTCATAATTTTATCATACTCTTTCTTATTTATAAGTCCTGCTTTGATGACTTCATCTTTAAGAGTTGTCCCATTTTTGTGAGCAGTTTTTGCAATTTTTGCAGCTTGATCATAACCAATTTTAGGTGCGAGTGCTGTTACTAACATTAAAGAATTGTCTAAAAGTTCTTTTATTCTTTTTTTATCAGCTTTGATTCCTTTAACGCAATAATTACTAAATGTTTTAGCTGAGTCACTCATAATCTCAATAGACTGTAAAATATTATGAATAATTAATGGTTTAAAAACATTTAATTCAAAATGCCCATGAGAACCTGCCATTGTAATTCCATTATGATTTCCAATTACCTTAACACAAACCATTGTAACCGCTTCAGACTGTGTAGGGTTTATTTTTCCTGGCATTATAGATGAACCGGGTTCATTAGATGGTAAAATTAATTCTCCATATCCAGCTCTTGGACCGGAACCGAGAAATCTTATGTCATTAGCTATTTTCATTAAACTTACTGCGGTAGTGTTTAATGTGCCAGAAAAATTTACAACCTCGTCATGAGCTGCTAATGCAGCAAATTTATTTGAAGCTGGTTTAAACGGCAGACCAGTTATTTTACTTATTTCTTTGATAACTTTTTTATCAAAGTTTTTTCTTGTATTTAATCCTGTGCCAACCGCGGTTCCACCTTGGGCTAAATGGTAAATTTCTTTTAAAGCATTTTCTATTCTAATAATACATTTTTTTAATTGAGATTGGTAACCTGAAAATTCTTGACCTAAAGTTAAGGGTGTAGCATCTTGCAAGTGTGTTCTTCCAACTTTAACAATATTTTTGAATTCCCTTGACTTACTTGCTAAAGTTTTTTCCAATAGCTTAAGTGAAGGAAGAAGTTTTTCCTTAGTTTTGATAGCTATTGCAATGTGCATTGCAGTTGGAAAAACATCATTAGTTGATTGAGATTTATTAACGTGATCGTTTGGATGAACTGGTTTTTTGGTTCCCATTTTTCCACCCATCATTTGAATAGCTCTATTTGCTATAACTTCGTTTACATTCATGTTTGTCTGAGTGCCAGAGCCAGTTTGCCAAACCTTTAACGGAAAATGATTATCATGCTTTCCTTTAATCACTTCATCTGCTGCTTTTATGATAAATTTACTTACTTTCTTATCTAAGTCTTTATTTTTAGCATTAACTAATGCAGCAGCTTTTTTTATAACGGCTATAGAGTGAATAACTATCGGTCTTACTAAAAAATCACCAATATTAAAATATTTATTAGATCTCTCAGTAGAGGCGCCCCAATACTTATCACCAGGTACTTTAATTTTTCCAATACTATCGAATTCAATTCTATATTTCATTTGTGATTCTTTGATATAATACACTTATATTAAAAAATTTATATGGAGAAAATATGACAAACTTTGAGAGGGTAAAAAAATTTATGCAAACTTTCGGTCAAGAAGTAAAAGAAAAGGCTGAATTTCCGAATGTAAAAATTACCTCTTTAAGATATGATTTAATTAAAGAAGAACTAGCCGAGCTCAAAGAAGCTATTGATAAAAAAGATATAAAAGAGATAGCAGATGCTTTAACAGATATTTTGTATGTGACCTACGGCGCAGGACATGCTTTTGGAATTGATTTAGATAAATGCTTTGTTGAAGTACAAGACTCAAATATGAGCAAATTAGGAAAAGACGGAAAACCAATTTTTAATGATAAAGGTAAAGTTATGAAAGGTCCTAATTATTTTAAACCTGATTTAAAAAAGTTTGTAGCTTAATGAAAGATAATTATTATTGGATACTTTTAGGTGTAGCAGCGGGAATATTGATTTATATGGTAGATAAATATATTTTCTAGATTTTAATTAAATTTTTTTACAAAGCAATCTTATATGTCCTTCCCCAAATTTTTTTTTAAACAATTTATCTTTTGAAAAAAACACATCAAAGTCTGTTTTCGAGTGGCCTCTTAGAGGTCTAATAAATTTAAATCCTATTTTACTTAAAAATTTAATATATTTTTTCCAAGTTGTATTTTTATACTTAGCAATAAAATTATCTCGTATCATATACTTTTTATTATTTGATAAAGGAAATTCATTTATAATCTTCCGCAAATGTTTTTCTCCAATTCTTTTTAAAATTTTGGTTGAATTTTCTAGAGTAGCTGTTCTTAGATTATCTTGTCCTGCACCTGCAGTATGTATAAAAAAATATCCACCTTTTTTTAGGACTCTGTATACCTCTTTATAAGCTTTAATTTCTTTTTTGTTATTAATGATATGATGAAATACACCATTTTGAATTGCAAAATCAAAAGACTCGTTTTTAATAATTTTAGCATTAGAGGCATCGCAATAAATATATTTTATTTTTTTTGGATCAAAATTTAAAGTTTTTGACATACGGTTTGCATATTGAATAGAGTCTTTTCCAAAATCTAAACCAAGACAATATTCTGCACCTAATTTTTTTAAGGCCATTAAAAATTGTCCATGCCCACAACCGAAATCAATACATTTTTTTCCTTTAATTAAAGGTACTAAATTATTAATTTTTACTCTTTTAATGTAAGGATTTAATCTATCATTAATAAACTGTTTTTTTGTAAAATTTGTCCAAAGTTTTTGAAAATGTTCTTTATGCATTTCATCATAATTTTTTTTTCTAGTTTCAGTTTGAATATTTGAAAAATTATGCGAAATTTTTTTAAAGTTTGAAATTTTTGAATTTATATTCTTAAGAATAAATAATGGTTCTACAAAAATATTTTTTTTAAATTGATTATCTACTAATATCTTTTCAACAACTAAATAAAGATAAATAAGTTCAGCCACCAATATATTCGCAAGAGCTTGAGATGGTTTTAACCTATTTACTAAATTATTTAATTTTTTAAATTCAGCTTGATACTGATTTATTTTAATATTTTTTGATAGCATTTTAAAAGGCTATAAATAAAAGATCACACTCTGTAAAGGAAAACACTTTATAGCTTTGTATTTATTTGAAAACTAACAATTTTTTTTCTCTTTTATCTTATAAAGTCTTAAAAATATATAAGGGGCGTTCTGTTGCTAGGTGCCCCTAACCCCAGATATATTGCTTAATTAACTAAAGCGTAGATAACCGCAACAACAATCAAGATTTCCCATCCGCTCATTTCGACTCCTTTTGTTATGAGTCATTATACATTAAGGGGCGTTCTGTTGCCAGAAGCCAATAATTTTAGTTAAAATATAAAATGTACGAATTATTTGCAAATCTTACTTTAATTACACATTTGATTTTTATTTTATTTGTTATTTTCGGTGGATTGCTTTTTTTTATTTTTTCAAAAATTATTTATGTTCATCTCCCAGCATTATTTTGGGGAATTTATATTGAACTAACTAATTCCATTTGCCCATTAACGTATCTCGAAAATTGGT
>MDSV01041840.1_pt1 | contig 12100 bp, 10 predicted proteins | sample 810851 | NCBI WGS metagenome assembly MDSV01 (sample SAMN05326640, study PRJNA326480) | marine metagenome | isolation source: seawater | place: Atlantic Ocean: North East | collected 2012
CCAATGCGAACGGAGTTTTACGATCATTCAATGCAACTGAAGAAAGCGCTGATTGTCAATCGACTCGCGGTTAAAAAGATTAATGATCGCTGGATCCCACACGAAACTACCATGTTTGATTATTCTAGGAAAACCCACACAATCTTTACCAACCATGATATTAAAATTGATATTGAACTGCATAATAGTATGTTCACACCCCAATTTTTGAAAAGGGGACGTTGAGAAGCTCGTATCAGATGGTTTTGCGTCTCTCTAAAAACTTGAGTAAGTACGCTGTTCAAATACTTATAGTAGCATCGCTCTTAACGGTTTCGCTTTTAGCATACTTGTTCGATTTCGAGGAGCGTTCTTTTCGGTTGGAGGTGGATCCTTCGATAAAAAATTTAGTACCCGAAAATGGGCGCGAACTTGAGATTTATCGTCATACCCAGAATATCTTTGAGAATGATGATTACTTGCTAGTTGTTTGGCTTGGCGAGGACTTTTTTATTGAAAAAAATCTTGCAGCTCTCAAGCAGACCACTAGAGCGATAGAGAGTCTACCAGGCGTCATACAAGTAGACAGCTTAGCTACTGCGATGAGTATAAGAAGTGAGTCAGATCTAACAAATATTGATCCGTTTCTACACTCAATCCCCCAAGGCCGAGAGCAGTTATTAGAAGCTAAAAAAACCGCGTTAGGAAATAAAATATTTAACGGGCAACTGATTTCTCAGGACGGGAAAGGTACTATTTTATCGGTACATTTTGACCAAGAACTCACGACTTTTGAGCTAATGCTGTTAATTACGGAAATAGAAGGTATTTCTGAATATGGGTCTGGAGGACTGGACCATTTTCTTACCGGACCACTTTATATGCGTACGGAGACCGGCCGATTATTAATGCGTGATCTATATAGAGTTCTACCCTTGGCAGTATTGGTTACTTTCTTTGTAGCGGCGATCGGGTTTAGGAATTTAACAGGTCCTTTATTGCCAGCCTTTTCAAACACCCTTGCGCTCTCAATCACTTTAGGAGTGTTTGTTTTAACGGGAAATCAATTTAATTTTATAACTGCGATTCTTCCGGCAGTCATATATGTGATCGGTTACGCTTATTCAGTCCATGTAATCACAGAATTTGAGCTTATCCATACGCAAGGACAAGATAAGCGGAAGAGTGTGTTAGAAACTCTTGACGCGATAGCTTTACCTATAACGATAACCGCAATTACGACCGCGCTGAGTTTTCTTTCTCTTACCCTTAGCGATATTGGCTCTATTCAAATATTTGGCCTCTATGCAGCTTTAGGAACATGTCTGGCCTGGCTCTTGTCACTGGTTGTAATCCCCGCTGGTCTGATGGTGATTAAATCTAGCGCTCGAAAAATGAAAACGGATAAGCGTAAAATCAGTACTTGGCTTGCTGACTTCGCAGTCACTTACCGAATACTAATTCTTTCAGCTGGCTTCCTGATTTTCCTAACATCTATTGCTGGGGCTTCGAAGATTCAAGTTAGCACAGATTACCTAGATAATTTTCGCGATGATAACCCAATTCATGAAAATTTTAGGAAGACCAATGACAGCTTTGCTGGAGCAGTCCCGATTCAAATTTTGCTTCGTGCGCCTCATGAGGATGCGTTTAAGGATCCGCAATTTTTGGATGTGGTAAGCGAGTTGCAAAACTGGTTAAGTGGTATCTCATCTATTGGTGGCGTGTACTCAATTATAGATTATCTCAACGTCTTGGAAGAGGCGTTTTCCGAAGAATTAAATACTGATGGTTCTGAGCGCCGGTCAAAAAGTCTCAATAGCGCGCTATTACTTTTTGGCGGTGGCGTTGATGCTGATCGTTATGCTGATCTGAGTTTTCAAGAGACTATAATTCGAGTTAAGACCTCTTTAATTAAGACAAAAGAGCTTACGCAACTGATTGGTCGTGTTCAGGATCGTATTGATGATTTACCACTTGGGATTACTGGGCATGTAACAGGCAGCTCATCGCTCATAGCGAAAACGATTGATAATATCTCGCGCGGCCAATTGATCAGTTTGGCTTTTGCGTTACTAAGTATTTTCCTAGCACTTCTTCTATTGTTTCGCTCTTGGCGGATTGCTCTCATTGCTTTGCTTCCCAATGCTTTACCCCTTAGTGTCTATTTTGGGTACCTTGGGATTACTGAGACTCCTCTCAATATGACTACTAGTATGGTATCAGCCGTGGTTCTTGGCATCGCTATCGATGATAGTGTCCATTTTTTGACACGCTTTAGACGAGAATATAGAGACAATAATTCTAGTTATACTGCTATACAGAAAACTTTAGAATCTGTTGGTCGACCGGTTACCCTAACTACTATTGCACTATGTTGTGGGTTTATAACTTTAAGTTTTGGGGAATTGCAGAACCAACTTGAGTTCGGACTTCTCGCTGCTGGTTGTTTGTTTCTGGCTTGGTTGGTGGATATTACTTTTACACCAGCCATGTGCTTTTTATTTACTCGCTTTCTCCGAGCGCAATAGTGGTAGTTGTGGCATTTTCTTGACATGCGTGGAGATCTAGAAATTAATATATTATCAGTATCAAAATCTGAGGGGGACGGTGGATGATAAAGTTAGTGTATTGCTTGCGTAAAAAAGCGGATATTTCACAAGAAGAATTTCATCGATACTGGCGAGAGCAACACGCGCCGCTAGTTACAAGTGTTGCCGAACATTCGAAGTGTATTAAGTACATACAAAGCCATACTGTTGATACTTCGCTTAATGATATGTTCGTGGAGTCGCGGGGCTTGGCTTCGGCATATGATGGTATAACCGAATGCTGGTGGGAGTCGGAAGAAGATTTAATTAGTGCCACAAAGACAGAAGATGGCAAACGCGTGTTCCAATTAATGCTCGATGATGAGTCTCATTTTATTGATTTTAATCAATCTCGAGTTTTCATCACGCGCGAAAATCTGATTTTTGATGAAAGTTTAAACTCGCCATACGCAGGCAGTCCAGCAACTGAGCAGAGCAGTTAGTTGAAAAGAGCTGCGTTTAATTTTTCGTACCTAACGCTTCTTGCCAAGACGTCGAATATATTTTTAACCGCCTTCGATAGCGGGTATGAAATTCACTTGGCTACTTGGTCCCACTTCTTCAAGTAGCCAATCTTGAAATATTTCGCCATCGATTGCTACCGCAAGTCCTTGATTTAGTCTGACATCGATCCCAGGATATAACTTACATAGTTCTTTAACTAGGTCTCTAATATTGTCGCCACCAACTGTATGGTCGGTCTTCCCTTCACAGAAGGATTTAGCAACTTCTATCGGGATAACGACATCAGCCATAGATGAGCTACAGCTATTCAGCGTCAATAGCAGCTAATATTTTAGGCGGTGACATCGGAAGATCTGTCATTCTGATCCCGATAGCATGCGACACTGCATTAGCGACGGCCGCCAATGGAGGTACGATCGGTACTTCTCCTACCCCTCTGACTCCGTAGGGGTGCCCTGGGTTAGGAACTTCAACGATAATTGCATCTATCATCGGCATATCAGATGCAACGGGCACTCGGTAGTCGAGGAATCCAGTATTTTGCAGCTGGCCTTCTTTGCCGTAAACATATTCTTCATTGAGTGCCCAACCGATTCCTTGCACCGCACCCCCTTGCATCTGGCCTTCCACATAGCTCGGATGAATAGCAGTTCCGACATCTTGAACCGCGGTATACTTCAGAACAGTTACGTGTCCGGTCTCAGGATCAACTTCGACATCGCATATGTGAGTGGCGAATGCCGCACCGGCCCCCTTCGCATTGATATTAGCTTTACCACTGATAGCTCCACCAGTTTTCCCAGCCATCGCCGCTATGTCAGCGATAGTCATGGGCTTATGGACGTCAGTTTCGATACAACAAGCACTGCCATCTTTCCACTCAACTTGATCAAAATCGACATCCCATATTTTAGCCGCGCGACGCTTCATATCATTTACTGCATCCTCCGCAGCCTCTACGACAGCCTTACCAGTCGCAAATGTTACTCGGCTTCCGCCAGTAAGATCGGAGTAGGGTACAGATTCCGTATCAGCGACTAGTGGTTTGATATTCTTCAGCTCTATCCCTAGCACTTCAGCAGCCATTAACGCCATAGAAGCTCTCGATCCGCCAATATCGGGACTACCTGTTGCGACAATAACTGTACCATCAGGATTGACCATCACCGAAGCCGATGATTGACCACCGATATTGAACCAAAACCCTGAAGCGACGCCTCTGCCTTGATTCGGGCCAAGAGGTGAATTGTAGTGGTCACTAGTCTGAGCTTCTGTCAGAGTTTCTAGGCAACCTATACGGGGAAATTTCACACCGTAGGGAGCTTGCGTCCCCTCTACCGCTGCATTTTTAATGCGAAGCTTTAGAGGGTCCATTTTTAGTTGTTCTGCCAATTCGTCCATGGCTGATTCAACAGCAAATGCCGCGACAGGCGCTCCGGGTGCCCTGTAAGCTGCAGCTTTTGGCCTGTTTACCACCACGTCCCAACCAACACAGGAGACATCAGTAAGATTGTATGGCGCGAAGCCAGTCATACAACCGAGTCCTACCGGTGAGCCAGGAAAAGCGCCCGCTTCATATTCCATTTCGAGTTCCCCCGCAACAATGGTGCCATCTTTTTTAGCCCCAATTTTTGCTCTAGCGTGGCCTCCAGACGTAGGACCTGTAGCTCGCATTACTTCATCTCGCGTCATAACCATTTTTACTGGTCTACCAGCCTTTTTAGAAAGTAGAACGGCTAAAGGTTCTAAATAGACAATAGTTTTACCACCAAACCCACCACCGATTTCACTCGGAATCACTTTAATTTTCGAGGTATTCATCGCTAGTAGCTTAGCTACTAAAGCCCTAACCATGAATTGTCCCTGGCTCGAACTCCATATGGTAGCCATATCATCTGCATTAATATCAGCGACACAAGCATGTGGCTCTATGTATCCTTGGTGTACTGTTTGCGTGGTGTAGTCTCTCTCTACAATAATGTCTGCATTTTTAAACGCTTTATCTACATCACCAAGTTTGAATTCCGCTCGACTCGCCACATTTGACGACCGGCTAGGTGTTGGTTCTACGCCAGATGTTTTCATTCCTTTATGCAGGATTGGTGCATTTTTTTTCATCGCTTCTGAAACCGTCATCGCTGGCTTCAAGACTTCGTACTCAACTTCAATCAGCGACAATGCTTTTTCTGCAATTTGGGGTGAAGTTGCTGCGACTGCGGCAACAGCGTGACCGTCGTATAAGACCTTATCGCGCGCGATGACATTACGCGACATATCAAAGAAGCTTACGGTCACTTCGCCGACCGCTTTATCCGCAGGATCGAGTGTCGGGAAATCTCTTCCGGTGACTACAGCTTTCACACCCTTTAGCTTTAGAGCTTTCGCGGAATTAATGTTCTTTATCTTTGCGTGAGCATGTGGGCTCCTAACTACGCGCCCATGAAGCATCCCGTTCATGGTGAGATCAGCACCGAAGTTAGCCCGTCCAGTAACCTTATCGACTCCATCAGGTCTGATCGGTCTCGTACCTATATGACGGAATTTTCTCTCACCATCTACTAATTCAAGGTAGTCCTTTTCATTTCCCATATTTATTCTCCTCTCATTTCTGCAGCAGCATTCATCACAGCTGTTACGATTTTATCGTAACCGGTACATCGACAAAGATTACCGGCAAGCCAATAGCGTGTTTCAGTTTCCGTCGGGCTAGGATTTTCGGCTAATAGCGCTTTCGCAGCGACTATAAATCCTGGCGTACAAATACCGCATTGTAATGCAGCTTCTTGAAGAAAGTGTTTTTGTATAGGGTGCAAATCGTCCCCATCGGCGACACCTTCAATCGTTTCAATATCTTTCCCTTCAGTTTCTACGCCTAACACGAGACAAGCGCAGACAAGTCGGCCATCTAACGTAATACTGCAAGCACCGCAATCTCCCGATGAGCAGCCTTCTTTACTTCCCGTTAATCCTAACTCATCTCTCAGACAATCTAAGACAGTTTGCTCTGTCCCACATAAAAATTCTGCAGGATCACCATTAATCATAGTTTTTACGTGATATTTGGTCATTTAATTTCCCCTCGCGCGTTCAAGAGCAATCGTTGCCGCTCTGCGCGCTAAAACGCCAGCAACCTTTGTTCGGTACTCTACTGTACCTCGTTTGTCGTCAATTGGGTCACACGCGGCGCTCGCGGCAAGTGAAAGTTGTGTTAATGCTTCATCATCAACCTTGGTTCCGACGATAGCTCTTGCCGCTTTTGCTACTAAGAGAGGCTTAGGTGCGACCGCACCAAGCGAAACTCGTGCATCCGAGCAAACCCCTGCTTTATCTAACGTTAAGCTAACACTCGCACCGACTACGGCGATATCCATTTCAGTTCGAGGAATGAATCTTAGATAGGCATCTCCAGACCTTTTGGGCCTAGTAGGCAAGAAAAAGCTGACAACGAACTCACCAGCTTTTAAAGATGTTTTCCCTGGGCCAAGAACAATGTCTTCTACTTTCGCGGTACGCAGTCCTTTAGGACCCGCTATCTTACAGGTAGCTCCGGCTGCTATTAAGCCGGGTACACTATCTGCGGCAGGCGAGCCGTTACATAAATTCCCCCCTAGCGACGCTCTACCCTGAATCTGGGTCGAACCAATCAATTCTAGTCCCTCTACCACGCCGGGCCATGCTTTATTAATCGCCTTATGTGCACCGAGCTCAGCGCCAGAAACTGCTGCCCCAACAGTAAAGCCGTTTTTCTCTTTTTTTATGGAGCGTAATTCAGGGATATTCTTGATATCAACAATCATAGAGCCAGTCATTCTTCCGGCCCGAAGTTGCACAAGTAGGTCGGTCCCACCGGCCAGCACCTTCGCTTTTCCTTTAGCTGCGAAAAGAATTTTCACTGCTTCTTTTACTGACTTGGGACTGCTGAATTGTAAGTCTGACATGGTGCCCCCCGGCGATACTTATTTTTTTATACGTGTCTCTGTTCTATTTTAGACCATCTTTGTCTAGGTTGTTTAGTTTTTCGGAAGATTCAAGACGCCTTTAGCGATAATATTTCTCTGGATCTCATTAGACCCTCCATAAATTGTAGCTGGCCTAGCATTATAAAATTGGGACATCACATCCACTTCGGTGTCTCCAAAGACGATTTTTCCTATACTTGCGCCTTCAGCTCCCGCTGTTTCGACCATCAGTTCGGAGAGTCTCGCAAAAGTTTCGGTACCCCAGATCTTAAGCAGCGACACGTCCGGCCCCAGGGTATCGCCACGTCGGACAATGTCAGCAAATTGCTGATAAGTAGACTCTAAATCAAGTACATTTAATTTTAATCGTGTCAGTTTTTCGCGGAAGGTATTTTTTTGGAATACGCCAGAGGCTTTGGCAAGTACTTCAAGGCGTTTGACCGCGTATTGGGATTGTTTTGGACTACCAATAAATATTCGTTCAAACGACAACAGTGCTTTAGCTATTGTCCATCCTTCATTAATTGCTCCAACTAGACAATCCGCAGGTACTCTTACGTCATCGAGGAATACCTCACAAAACTCTTCGTCACCGGCCAGATTTTTAATAGGGCGTATGGTGACGCCCGGCTGATCCAAATCAATTAAGAAGAAGCTTATGCCCTCTTGAGGTTTCCCTTCTTTGGATGTGCGAGCGAGGCAAAACATATGGGATGCATCCTGCGCCAGCGTAGTCCACGTTTTTTGGCCATTAATGATAAACTCATCGCCGTTAGCGATAGCTTCAGTTTTAAGGCTTGCTAAATCAGAGCCAGCATTGGGCTCAGAATATCCTTGGCACCACACTTCTTCTCCGGCTAAGATCTTTGGTAAATATCGTGCTCGCTGGTCAGCTGTTCCGTGTTTTATTAGCAAAGGCCCCACCATTTGGATTCCCATATCCGGAGATCGGCCTATTCCACATCGCTCTTGTTCTTCGATAAATATCAACATCTTTGCTGGAGAAAGTCCCATACCTCCATGCTCGGTAGGCCACGCGGGCGCGACCCAGCCTTTTTCAGAAAGTTTGAGGTACCAAAATTTAATTTGATTCCATCGCGGCCTTTTGGATGGGTACCGCATTTCAGTTGGATACTCTGATTCAAAAAAATTCCGAACAACGCTACGAAATTTCTCATCATCCATCGCATCCCAATTTTGCTCATTTGTATCAAGTAGACCTTCCTCTAAAACAGACTCGTCGCTTTCAATTACTTCGTTAGGAAACATAGCAGACGAGTCGCAAAATTTTTCGACTAAGAAACTACTATTCCCGTACTTGGCAGACAGTACGAGGGCTCGGTTAACGTATAAGCCGACATCACATTCTTCTGTATATCCCATACCACCATGCATCTGAACAGCTTCTCTTGTGATCAATAGGGCGGCTTCATTGGATCGATATTTGGCCCTGCTACTCGCGTGCAGTCTATCTTGAACATTAGGAAATTGTTCAAACTCGGAAAGTACCTCGTCCACTACCGCCGACGCCAATGATTTTTGTATAAAAAGATCGACCGCACGATGCTGCAAGGCCTGAAAACTTCCGATTGCACTACCAAATTGTTTTCTCACTTTTAGGTAATCGATGGTGATATCAAAAACGTTTTCCGCTAGTCCAACGAGATAGGCACTAGTCATTACTCTCGCTTGATCTCTCACATGGTCAATCGCTTCTTGGAGCGAGTCACCGGCGGCTAATAGACTGGTTTCGTCCAGTTGGACATTATTAAGTGTGACCTTTCCGCTATAGGTACCATCGGCGCACTCAGTTAAATGTAATGAAAGTCCGGCACAATCTCGCTCAACATAAAATAATGCCAAGGACTTTTTGAGATCTGCGCATACTATATAGCCATCTATTAGATCTGCACTGCTGATCCCGAATACTTGACCATTTAATTGATAACCCCCTGGTACCGATCTCGCGTCAACGGCTTCTTCCTTGGTGCCAATATATTCTCCAGCCTCGACTAGTCCACATGAGAGGAGCAGTTCTCCAGTGATCACCTTAAGCAAAAGATCTTGATTCTCAGGAAAATAAGACAGTAGGGTGGCCGCACTGCTGACCTCTATTAGTGGCTCAGGAGCCACGACTTTACCTAGTTCTCGAGCGACTACCCCCAGACAGGTAGCACTAAGCCCTAATCCACCAAGATTTTCTGGGACAGTGATTCCGACCCAACCTAGCTCACACATCTCACGCCAGATAGTTTTGTCAAAAGAACATTTTTTATCGTGAAGTTCGCGTAACCGTGAGACTTCTAAATTTCCGGTGCTAAAAGAAACCGCACTGTCTCGTAGCATGTCAATGATTTCATGTTCACTTTCGTCGCTTTCTGTTGCAACCTGTACCATTTAATATTCCTTTTGTGATCGATACTTATTATTCCATAATAGATCGAAATTAGATCTGAGAAAACGTTGAGTTTGAGAAAATAAGGGGAAATATCTAATGAGTGCACAGGTAGTAAAAACTGAACTAGTAGAAGACGGGGTGGCGTTAGTTACGCTCGCAAATCCCCCAGTGAATGCCCATAGTCAGCAGCTCTTGTCGGAGGTGGCGTCCACTTTTGACCAGCTTAGTGATAGAGCTGACGTTCGAGTAGCTATTTTGACTGGAGAGGGTAAATGTTTTTGCGCCGGTGCAGACATCAAAGAAAGAATGGCTACTGTACCAGAGCCTGGAGACCATTGGCAGAATAGCCGACGCGCAAGAGAGGCTTATCATAGTATTATGGAGTGTCAGGTACCTGTCATCGGGGCACTGAATGGTGTCGCGTTGGGGGGAGGGCTAGCGTTAGCTGCGTCCTGCGACATACTCTTAGCCAGCGAGCTTGGTTGCCTAGGTTTGCCAGAGATAAATGTAGGCCTATTAGGTGGTGGGAGACATGCGCAAAGGCTTTTTTCTCACTCTAAATTGCGTCGTATGATGTTGACTGGCTTACGAGTTTTCGGTCCGGAACTCTATCGGTTGGGAGTCGTGGAAGAGTGTGTTGCTCAGGATGAACTTGCTGAAACTGCGCTTGATTTAGCCCGTGAAATAGCTGAGAAAAGTCCGGTTGCTATTAAGCTGGCCAAGCAAGGCCTCAATCAGATAGAAGAGATGTCTCTTAGAGATGGCTATAGGCATGAACAAAATCTGACAGCTGAGGTGCGTAAATCTGCGGACTCTAAGGAAGCGATGCAAGCATTCGTAGAAAAGAGAAAGCCTGTATTTACTGGCAATTAATCGAATATTAGCGATAATGACAAGCAGATTTTAAGAAGGAGATAATCCCAGATGAGCCAGATATATAGTGACAGTTCATTCGCGATCCGTTCTGACTTAGCCGCGGTGCATGGCGCGACGATGGAGTCGTTTTGTGCGCCGGGGACTTGGTTTAATGCGAAGGAAAGACGAGAGATTGTCGCTTTAAGTAGGCGAGCTAGAGCTGAGCGAGGCTTTGAGATTCTAGGTTATGTTGACGAAGTTCAAAATATTGATCTGCCTTCCGGCGCTCTTAAATTAATCGATATGGTTTCGTGCGAATCGGAGAAGATAGATAAGAATTTTTATCTAGAGCTGGTATCTAATGGGTTACTTGCTGAGCAGTACGTAGAGATCGTAGGTCTCGTAACTAGGGCCATAAGTGTAGACACATTTTGCCGCTCGTTAGGTCTTTCAATGTGTTTACTGGCCGACGCCAGAGATGGCGTTCCCTCCAGAGAATTGCCTGATACTGCGACAATAGATCATGCGTGGGTGCCAATTATCCCAGCTGGTTCTAAAGGTGGCGCGCCCGCGACAGCACTTTACGGAGAGACTGATTTTGTGGCGAACATTTTTAGCGCTCTGAGTTTAGTACCAGGCGAAGCGAGTGGTGTTATGCAATTAGGGCAGACACAGTATGTCGGCATGAATGATTTTCAAAACTTTAAATTTTTTCGGGATGAAAATTTCAGCCGTGCTCAGTTAGAATTAGTCGCGGCGCGAATTTCCGCTCTTAATAATTGTTTTTACTGAACTACGTGGCATACCCAGCTACTTCGTGCAAGTGGCCAGGCTAACGGTAGTAATTTTAATCTTGGTGGCGTCGTAAATAATGATGTGGATACAGAGGTTGAACATGCGGATATTCTATTGGCGTACGCAGATGCAATTTACGCTAGTGACAGTGGTGAGCTGGAGAGAACTCGCGAACAGGTTCATAGCCGGATGGGAAGTGGAGCCACTATCGAGGCGGCTGCTACTGCGGCAAATTTTAGTATGCTCGATCGGGTCGCTAATGCAGTTGGTATTCAAATTGAAAGCATGGCTATCGAGCAAACCGAAGATTTCCGGGGTAAGCTCGGTATCAACCAATACGTTTCTGCGGCAAACACACTCGGAAATTTATAAAGTATTTCTCGCCAGGGAGGTACGTTGGTGAGTGATCTTAACACTCGTTTACGAGACCTGCCCTCGATTGATGAATTACTCCGTTCACCAGAGGGTGACGATCTCTGTAGCTTATATGGAAGTGACCTTGTCACGGGTCATTTGAGAAGAGCTCTAGAGGAAGACCGAAAAGCACGTCTACAAAAAACAAGTAACGAAGCACCGTTTCGCATACAAGAATTTCTAAGTAGTGTGAGGCAAAGCCTTGAGATTTTCTTTACAACTGACTTACGGTCGGTATTCAATTTAACTGGTACTGTACTGCACACTAATTTGGGACGCTCGCCACTACCTAGCGAGGCAATCGAGGAAATAGCTCGCGTGTCTTCTGGGGCGAGTAATATTGAGTACGACCTCGGGAGTGGTAAGCGAGGCGACCGTGATAAATTGGTCGAAAGATGGGTTTCTCATCTCACAGGCGCAGAGGCCGCGACGGTTGTTAACAATAATGCTGCCGCAGTACTGCTCGTTTTAAATACGCTGGCCAGACGAAAGGAAGTCCCAGTATCACGGGGAGAGTTAGTGGAAATAGGTGGCTCGTTCAGGATCCCCGATGTAATGTCTCGCGCGGGCAGTAAGTTAGTCGAAGTAGGGACAACTAACCGGACGCATTTGGACGACTTCTCGCAGGTACTTTCAAATAAAAC
>MDSV01091380.1_pt1 | contig 12100 bp, 10 predicted proteins | sample 810851 | NCBI WGS metagenome assembly MDSV01 (sample SAMN05326640, study PRJNA326480) | marine metagenome | isolation source: seawater | place: Atlantic Ocean: North East | collected 2012
AGCCGGCGACATTACTCGCGCGAAAAAACTGAAGATTGGCTACTACGCCCAACACCAGGTAGATGAACTTAACCAACAGTCCACGCCTTTCGAGTTAATCCAGAAACTCGATCCCAAAGCCAGCGCGCAGGAAGTTCGCAATTATCTCGGCGGTTTCGATTTTCGGGGCGACCGCATCAATGAAAAGATTGGCATCTTCTCAGGTGGTGAGAAAGCGCGCCTGGCGCTTGCCAAAGTCGTGCGCAGTGAACCCAATCTGCTGCTAATGGATGAGCCAACTAATCACCTGGATCTGGAGATGGTGCATGCTCTCACCATTGCCCTGCAGGAATATGAGGGGGCGCTGATTATCGTATCCCATGACCGTCACCTGCTGAGCAACACGGTGGATGAGTTCTACTCTATCCATCATGGGGTCTTTGCCGAGTTCAAGGGTGACCTGAAAGACTACGAGAAATGGCTTTCGAAACAGCAGACGCCTGGACAGGATAATCCAGCCAGCAGCAACGCCGTTTCCCCTGAGCAGAAGCTCGACAAGAAGCAGCAACGTCAGCAGGCCGCGGCCATTCGCGAACAGAAGGCGCCGCTGCGAAAACGGGAAAAGCAGCTCGAGCGAGACATCGACAAAATAAACAAGCAACTGATCAAGATTGAAGAGTTGCTTGCTGACAGCGCACTCTATGATGACGAGAACAAGGCAAAACTCACTAAAGCCCTGCAGCAGCAGAGCGATTTGAAGACCGAGCTGGCTAAAACAGAAGAGGCGTGGCTGGAGGTTCTCGAGCAACTCGGCGCCTAAGCCGGGCAGCGCAACAAAGCGCTGGCGGGGGTTGGTGAAGCGGGCGCGCGGAGCCCGTAAATCCGCCTGCTGTACTTTTGAGCCGACCACTTTATTATGTGAGAAAAGCAATGCGTTTGCTGCGCCCACCCAGCCCATAGCGCACCATGAAAGCAGGAAAAGCCCATGCAGCCCAACACCAAAAGACGTCTGGCCCCACTCATTCTCCTCGCCAGGTCTTTCCTATCCCTCACACTAGCCCAGCTCCTCCTGCTCTCACAGCCAGCCTTTGCCCAGGACGTGGCGAGCGATGATGATTTCGAAGCAGGCCAGTCCCAATACCAGCTGGCCTGCGCCGAGTGCCACGAAGGCGCCCTGCTGGAAGCGCCACAGCGCACTGCCCTGGCGATGTTTCCCCCCGAGCGCATCGTGCAGTCACTGGAGTCCGGCATCATGGCCACAGCCGGCATGGCTCTGACCCGGGACGAAAAACGCCAGGTCGCCTACTACCTGACTGGCCGCCGCTACGATGAGAATCCGATCGACACCGCCAGCTTCAGCTGCGATCCAGGTCTGACTCCCGGCGCAAAACTGACACAGCCCCTGGCCTGGAATGGCTGGGGTGGTGAGATTGGCAATACGCGCTATCGCGCCAATGAAAACACACTGACGAAAGACAATGTGGGCCAACTCCAGCTGAAATGGGCCTTCGCCTTTCCCAACGCGACTCGTTCCAGGGCGCAGCCGGTGGTCACCCCCGAAGTCGTATTCACCGGCAGTCAGGACGGCACGATTTATGCGTTGGATAGCGACAATGGCTGTCCTTTGTGGACTTTCAATGCCGACGGCGAAGTGCGCGGATCCTTATTCGTGGACACAGATGACGAGGGCGTGCCGGAAACAATCCTGTTCGGCGACTTTACCGCCCATGCCTATGCCGTTAACGCACAGACCGGCGAACTGTTGTGGAAGACCAAAGTGCATGACCACGAGGCTGCCATCGTTACCGGTTCCGTCATCGCCCATGAAGATACCTTGATCGTGCCGTTGTCATCACTCGAAGTGATTCTTGCTTCACGCACGGATTACCAATGCTGCACCTTTCGCGGCGCGCTGGTCGCGCTCAGCATCAGCACCGGTGAAGAACTATGGCGAACCCACACCACTGACCGGCCCCGCCCAACCATTCTGAGTTCCGCCGGCACTCAGCAATATGGCCCTTCCGGGGCGCCAATCTGGGCGAGCCCGACCATCGATACCGAACGTAACCTGGTCTATGCAGGCACTGGCGAGAACTATTCCTCGCCCGCCAATCAATACAGTGATGCAGTACTGGCAATGGACCTCGACAGTGGCGAGATGGTCTGGTCCGCGCAGCTGACGCGGGATGACGCCTGGAATGGGGCCTGCTCCCGCAATGCGCCAAACTGCCCGGAAGAAGATGGGCCAGACTATGACATCGGTGCTTCGCCCATTCTCACTCAGGATGAAAACGGCAGAGATATCATTATGGTTGGGCAGAAATCCGGCATGGTGTATGCCCTCAACCCTGATGATGGCGGTTTGATCTGGGAACAGCGCGCCGGCAGCGGCGGCACCATGGGCGGCATTCATTATGGTATGAGCGCCAACGCGGAAAAACTTTTTGTCGGCGTTTCTGACCTGCCCACCAACAACCCCTTTAACGTCGGACCGGGTCACCCCGGCATTCATGCCTTTCGACCCAGTACCGGGGAGATACTGTGGCGCAAAGATCTCAGCAACCAGTGTGAAGAGTCTCGCTTCCTGTGCTGGCAGGGCATCTCCGCCGCGGTCAGCAGCACGGACGAGCTGGTGTTTGCCGGCGGTCTGGACGGCATTCTCAGGGCCTTCGATGCCGACAACGGCGACATTCTCTGGGAAACCACCACGCTACAAGACTTCGGCGCACCCAATGGCATCGAAGCCAGGGGCGGCGCGATTGAGGCTGATGGCCCCATTGTAGTGAACGGAAAAGTATACGTGACGTCTGGTTACGACAAGTGGAATGAAGCACCGGGCAATGTCTTACTGGTCTATTCACTCAATGGTGAATGAATAGCTAACTAAGCCCTAAGCAAAGGTGCCAGCTAACCCATTTAAGCCGCGCCCTCACTCCCTGATACCTGCTCCTGTTTTCTGCTTGAGTTTTGCTCAACGTTTCTGCTTTCGTATTTGGGCGAGCTTGGGATGGAAGCCGCTCATTCAGGCCCTCCAGTCTGGATCAAGGCAACATTGCAGCGAATTTGCGCAAACAGTGGCGAGAAAGCGCATTTATTCAGCGCTTGCGGCTGGTCACGCACCTGCCAAGAATGCTAAGCCATTGTTTTGAATAGCATTTAAATGTTGGTTCGATTATTGCTGCTATATATATGCTTACAGGCTTAGGCCTTCAGCTAACAATAAACTAACGAGGACACTGATATGGGACTCTGGGGATTTTTGGCGCTCTCAACGCCTTTCGTAATGCTGATGCTTATCATCGCTATTTGGACCGAGCACAAAAAAAACATGAAGAAACTCGAGAATGAAAAGCTTGAGATTCAACAGGCGAATGTCCAGCATGAAGTCAGCGATGCCGTGGGCCGGGAAATTAAGGAAATCCTGGCTCGCATTGAGGTATTGGAAGCGATTGTGACTGATCGTAAGTTTGACCTGAGCGAGAAAATTACCCGCTTGAAGTAACAGTAACGGCTGGGAGCCAGACTCCCAGTCTCTCCCCATGGTTGGTCAGCGGCAGCAAAACCGAATTTAAGCTCGCATACCCTGTTATTCCGGACAACGCTTGGGCATAATCGAGCGCTCCGTTCTGCAGTCAACTTTTGGTCTACCAAGCGCCCCCATGTTCTTCAAAAATTCTCGCCTGTTCGCCCTCACCGAAACTTTCAGTCTTAGCCAGGAAGAGTTGGAAACCCAACTTACCGAACAGCTTTTTACCCCCTGCAGCAAGTATGAAAAATCCCGTATCGGTTGGGTCAGCCCAATAGACGCTGCCTACGCGGCCGAGGGGGAAGAAGAAGCGCCCATGCTGACCCACGTCATTGGCGACTACATCATGGTGTGTGCGCAAAAGCAGGATCGGCTGCTGCCAGCCTCGGTGGTGCGCCAGGAGACCGAAGAGAAAGTCGCTGAAATTGAGCAGCGCCAGGCGCGTAAAATCTTTCGCAAGGAGAAGCGCCAGATCCAGGATGATGTCTACGCTACGCTATTGCCCCGGGCCTTCACCAAGAATCAGCCGACGTGTGCCTATATTTCTGTAAAGGACAAACTGCTGGTAGTCGATAGCGCCATTGCACCAAGGGCCGAGGAAGTCGTTAATCTGCTGCGGGACAGCCTGACTTCATTCCCGGTTGGCCTGCCATCTACCCGCACAGCGCCCGCCGATGTCATGACCCGCTGGCTGCGAGACAAAAAACTCAGCGCTAACTTTAGCCTGCTCGAGGACGTGGTTTTACACAATCCCCTGGACAGCAGCAACGTAGTGCGCTGCGCCAGTCAGGATCTCACCGGCGATGAAATTGCCGCCCACCTCGAGGCGGGTAAACAGGTCAAGAGCCTGGGCGTGAGTTGGAATAACATGATCCATTGTGTCATCAACGATGATCTCTCCATCAAGCGCCTGCAGTTTGAAGCCGTTGAGGAAGACGATGTCGGTGCGGATGAGGTCACGCCTGCCCAGAAGTTCGATCAGGACTTCGCCTTGATGACTCTGGAGTTGAGCGGCTTCTTTGAATCCCTGTTTTCAGCCTTCGGCGGCCTGGACGACCCTAAGCCGTTTAGCCGGAAAAACAAGGACGAAGAATAAAGACAGGCGTAGCGCTATTGCGTTGACGAGTCGAGCAGCTTCTCGCAGCCGGTGCCCGCAAGCACATCATCCACCGCAGCCTTTGCATTCGCAGCCAAAGCTTTGTATTCCTGCTGTATCCAATGCACACAGTGAGCGTGATACTTAAACGTGGCGTGCTGCCAGGGTTTGCCTGCCACTGTGGTGTGCACTTGCGCCTCTCCTGCCAGGGCCGCCGCGTGATTCGCCAACATGACTGGCACATAGGTGCGGCCCATTTCTTTCAAAATGCCTTCGAGGGCAGCGCCTGCGTGATCCAAATCCCGCCAATGTGAGTCGGCAGGCTCAAGACCGGAAAGATCATCCATCGCCGAAACCCAGGCGTAAACACGGGGCGCATGCGCCAGCGTCATGGCCACTGCGGTGGGGTCGAACTGGGCGAGTTGGGTCAGCTGACCATAGATTGCAAAGTCAGAGGCCCCGGGCCGCTCTCCCATGACATAAGGCGCAGTCTTCAAGAGCGTATTGAAGCTTTCAAGAAAGCGACGATAGCTTTCCTCAATGACCGCTGCGGTGGTGTCGTTAGAACCCACCACATACAGCCTGTCCTCCTGGCGCTTGCGGAAAGCCGCAGTTTTCGCTGCAATCTCCTCATCGCTCGCCGTGATTCCGCCCCAGTAAGGCAAAACCTCAGACGCCATCTTGGCATCGGCTTCGTAGTGCCAACGAATGTGAAACATCGGCCGCGTTAGCCACTCGTCCCCGTAGTCTTCGATCAGGTAGTCCAAAAACCGCAGCGCTGAGTCGGCAGGGATGACTGACCGTCCGGCATACACAGATTCGAGGCGCCTAATAATAAACGTGGTATCTATCGTCGCCTTCAGCTCGCCGTTTTCATCTTCAAGGTAAACTACAGGAAGCAGGTCCACCTTGGGTTTTGGGAGACCCGCGGGTTGGCCAAGGCCATGCTGAATGAAGCTGTAGGGAATATGACGGTAGCGCAGCAGGCTAAGCATCTTCCGCGTATAGGGCGATCCGGGTACACCTTTAATCTGGAGCATGGAGGCAACTCTCCCCTTCTGGACCTCATGGATTTACTTGCCCGGATACTCTAATCCAGGCATGAAACGATTGCTGAATCAGGGCGCGTGAGATTCTAGTTATTTGCGGGCTCTTAACTGGCGCTATGCAGCGTTTCGCCTTGCTTCCCAGAGATCGTATTCTGCCTGCATGCGTACCCACATTTCAGCACTGGTGCCAAGTTCTGATTCGAGAACAATGGCGAAAGACGGTGAGATTCCGCGCTTGCCATTAACGATCTCATTGATCTTTCGAGACGCACAGCCGCAGCGTCGCGCCAGAGCAGACTGATTCAATCCCATTTCTGTCATATAGACTTCAGCCAGTACCTGTCCTGGATGCATGGGTGCAGGATTAGAAATCATAATTAGCCTTTGTGGTAGTTCTCGATTTTCACTTCAGAAAATTCACCTTTGCTAAATCTGAAAGTAATGCACCAGGGTAAGCCGATGGTAATACTCCAATAGCCTTTCCTTTCACCCTTGAGCATGTGCAGGAGAATATTGGGCGGCTGTCCTTTTATCTTCAGATCTTCCAGCATACGCGTACTGTGCATGATCGTCAGCAGGGCCTCGGCACGAAGCCAATACTCCCTCGGTAGCGTCTTCGAAGAATTCGATTCCCAAATGTCTTTGGCAACTTTACCTGTAAAGCTGGTAATCATAGTTTAGCACGGCTATTACACTATTACACCTAGTGTAATAGACTTATAGAATCGGCAAGATAGACAAGCCAGAATTGATCTGAGAGTGTAGCCCAGGATTAGAAAAGCACCTTAAATTAATGAAAATTCAGTTCACTTTACTGACTATTTCTGGAAAATGGCGAGTCCCTGGCTCCCACTCATTATAATCAGCGGTAATCGAATGACTCGTCTCCTACTAATCACAGCTCTCGCTTCACTACTTTGCTATTGCACTGCGAATACCGGGCAGTCTTCCGGTGCCGATCATCTGCCTGAAGGCATTCTGGCCGCCACCCTGCCTGAGATTGCTGACGCCTTGCAAAACGGCGATATCAGCGCCGAAGCACTGGTTGAATCCTATTTGGCGCGTATTCAGCGGGTAGATGAATCCGGTCCAGCGCTGCAGAGTGTGCTTACCATAAACCCTGACATCATCGCTCAGGCGCGTACCCTGGATGCAAAACGTGCAGCTGGTGAAGCGCTGGGGCCACTGCATGGCGTGCCCATCCTGTTAAAAGACAATATTGAAAGTCTGGACAATATGCCCACGACCGCTGGCTCGCTGGCCTTGCAGGATAACTTCACTGAGCGGGATGCACCGCTGGTAGCGGGGCTGCGCGCAGCCGGCGCGCTAATCCTGGGCAAAACTAATCTCAGCCAGTGGGCCAACTTCCGCTCCTCTGACTCTATGAGCGGCTGGTCGGCCCTCGGCGGTCAGGTCCGTAACCCGCACATGCTGGACCGTAATCCCTGCGGCTCCAGTTCCGGATCGGGTGCCGCCATGGCGGCCTCACTGGCTGCAGGAACCGTTGGCACGGAAACCAATGGTTCGGTGATCTGCCCCTCCAATGCCAATGGCATTGTTGGCTTCAAGCCTACGGTAGGACTGGTACCCCAACAGTACATCGTACCAATTTCCTCGTCCCAGGATACTGCTGGCCCAATGACCAAGAGCGTTCGCGGCGCAGCCATGATGTTAAGCGCCATGGCCAGTGGACCAATGAAGACTGACTACGTCTCTGGCCTGACTGACAACGCACTGCGCGGCGTGCGAGTTGGCGTATTGCGATATGCAGCTGGCAGCAATAGCGATATTGTTAATCTGTTTGACCTGGCACTACAAGAAATAGAAGCCGCCGGCGCAGTGCTGATCGAGATTGAAGACGCGCCTCCACGTCCAGACAATTTTGGCAGGGACGCCTCCGCCGTCCTGCACTATGAATTCAAGGCCACACTTAATGACTACCTCGCGTCAACACCTAGTCCAGTAACGACCCGCACCTTAAGCGACGTTATCGCCTTCAACCAAGAGCATGCCGATGTTGAGCTTGCGCTGTTTGGCCAGGATATCTTTGATGAATCGAATGCGCTTGGCGATCTCAGTGAAGCTGCATATACCTCGGCCAGAGACAACGTTCAGGCAGCGACCCGCGCTGGCGGGATCGATATGTTGCTGAGGGAATATGATGTCGAGGTATTAGTGGCACCGTCTGGCGCTGTCACACCAAGGGTGGATCCCATAAATGGCGACGTCTGGCCTTCTTTTCCTGGCGCTGGCGGCATGGCCGCGATTGCCGGGTATCCCCATCTCACCGTGCCCATGGGAACCGTTCACAGCTTGCCGGTAGGGGTCTCTTTCATTGGTGGCGCAAACCAGGATGCCAGGATTCTTGGCTTTGGCTATGCCTATGAAAGTCGTAGCCAACTGCGCGCCGAACCACAGTATCTGCCGGACGCCGAGGCGCTGGCGGAAATCGAAAGCGCCATGAACAAGTAGCCGCAATCGAGTACTATCTGATCTGCCTTCGCACCACTAGCAGTTTGCGCGAATCGGAATCGCACTAAAAACAATACCAACCCTTATTCGAGCCCAACCATCATGAAACGAATTAGCCAATTTACAGTCTTTATCCTCTCCAACCTGATCGTCCTCCAAACCCAGGCCGATACCTGGCCGCAACAGGAGGCAGGCGCCGAATCAGCTGGGTTCAGCGCCGAGGGCATTGAAGCCCTGGATAATGCCATGCGCGAAATCGTCGCCAACCAGGATGTGGCTGGTATGGTATGGCTATTGGCCAAGGATGGAGAGGTAGCCACCTACGAACATAGCGGAATTGCCCGACTGGAAGACGATGCATCCATGACCATGGATTCTCTGTTTCGGATTTACTCCATGTCCAAACCAGTCACTGGCGTTGCCATGATGATGCTCTGGGAAGAAGGCAAGTGGGACTTCGATGACCCGGTCAGTAAGTTCATTCCTGAGTTTGCCGACCTTGAAGTACTCGCCAGCTATGAGGACAGTGAAAATTACGAGGTAGAGCCATTAAAGCGACAGCCCACCATGCGCGAGTTACTTAACCACACCGCCGGTTTTGGCTATGGCCTGTTTGGTAACGATCCAGTGAACACCGCATTTCGTGATCAGGCCGTTCTGGCCTCCAGCAACCTAGATGAACTCGTTGCCAAGGTCGCGGACATCCCCCTGTTATCACAACCTGGCGAGCAGTGGTTTTATTCCGTGGCTGTAGACCTGCAGGGTTATATCGTGCAGCAAATCAGCGGCATGCCCTACGGCGAATTCCTGCGCACACGCATGTTTGAACCTCTCAATATGATGGACACCCGCTTCTACGTGCAGCCCGAAGATCATGATCGTTTCGCCGAGGTGCACTATTGGGATACCGAGCGCAATCAGCTCGCGCAACAGCCTCATCGCACGGATCGCCCCAGTTACCTCGACCCTACCCGCCTGGAGTCCGGCGGTGGCGGCCTGGTTTCCTCTACCCATGACTATGCGCGTTTCCTGCAGATGCTGGTTAATCGCGGCGAACTGGATGGCGCCAGAATTCTCAAGCCTGAGACGGTTGGCATCATGCGCACCAACAGCCTGACTGGTGAGGAAGACATGCGCTTCGCCATCGGTGGGCCAGGCCAGCCCGGTCAGGGATTCGGTGTCGACTTCGCCATCACCTACGACCCGCAGGCTGCCGGCACACCACAGGGACCTGGCACCTATTATTGGGCAGGCGCTGCTGGCACATCATTCTGGATCGATCCAGTAAATGATATTTTCTGGCTCTCCATGATACAGGCCCAGGGTCAGCGCAGACCGGGTTCTGCCAATGCCGGTGTGATTGCGCGAGATTTGATTTACCAGAGCCTGGAAAACTAATCTTAATCGATCGTTCTATATACGTTTCGAGGCTACCCAGGCTCGGCTGACCGATGGAAAAAATTTCCCTGACATGCTTCTCCGATGTGCTCTGCATCTGGGCCTTACCGATGTCCTGGAGCAGTTACTGGAAAAATCCAATATCGACATCGAATCGATTCGAGCGGTGTTTTGTACTGGCGAAGCCCATGCCCTGCTGGAGAGTGACCTGCGTGAAAAAAAAGTCGCTGCAGCTATCAGGCAGCCCAACTTTCGTGTTGAATGAAGCCAGGCAGAAGCTTTACGGCAATGTCGGTTACGGCGTGATTGAAGCCAACATCAAGGAAGTCCTGAAGTCACAAAACGCTGGAACCGCCAGTTGATGCTAAATCCGGTTGGTGCTAAGTTCAGTTGGTAGTAGAGTTAAGGCTTGGGGTCAGTAGCGCCTCAATCAGCATCTATTGGTGCTGACCCTGACCAATAACACCCCCCCGTTCACTATTATTTTTAAGCAGTTAGGCATGCCGTCCAAGAAACCAGTATTCATCCTAATTACCGGTATCACTATCGGCTTGCCCGCGCAGGCGCAACAACAGATACAGGAGATTCAGGTAATCGGCCGTGAAGTGAATATGGTTGGCTTAGCCCTTAGCGCTTCAGAGGGTCGGGTCTCCTATAATGAACTGCTGCAGCGTCCGCTAATGCGTGCGGGAGACGTGCTGGAGTCGGTGCCGGGCCTCGTGGCGACCCAACATTCCGGTAATGGCAAGGCCAACCAGTTTTTTCTGCGCGGCTTCAACCTGGATCACGGCACTGATTTCGCCACTACAGTGGATGGGATGCCAGTCAATATGCGCAGCCATGGTCATGGCCAGGGCTACACCGATCTTAATTTCCTCATCCCCGAGCTGATTGGCGAGATCGTCTATCGCAAGGGCTCTTACTACGCCGACGTGGGCGATTTTTCTGGAGCAGGCGCAGCCCGGATGACCAGCCGCGATGAATTCGAAGACCACAGCATGAGTCTTGGAGGCGGTGAATATGGTTTCGGGCGACTGTTGCTGAATGGCAGCCTTAATAGCCTGAACGGAGGTCTTACCTACGGATTGGAACATCAGAGCTACGAAGGAGCATGGGACAGTGTCGACGAGGATGTGGACAAGACCAACCTGTGGTTAAAGCAGGTTTGGGAAGGCGCAGCGGACAGAGTTGCAGTTTCGTTTATGCTCTATGAAAACGACTGGAACTCTGCCGACCAGATTCCTGCCAGGGCAGTTACCAGTGGACAGATTAGCAAGTTCGGCTCAATCGATCCCACCCTGGGCGGAAACTCCTCGCGCTATAGCCTGGCGCTAAACTGGGAGAGAGACCTGAGCTTCGCCGAGCTTACCAGCAATGCCTATGTCATCGATTATGACATGGAGCTTTTTTCCAACCTCAGTTACTTCACCAGTCCGGGCGGCGACCAGTTTCAGCAGGTGGATGAGCGCCAACTCTTTGGCGGAGACGTGGCCCTGGCGATTCCCGGTCAGTGGGGCGAGGTTGAGGTCACCAACACCCTTGGTGCCGAGCTACGCGTCGACGATGTAGCGGAAGTCGGACTACGCGCGTCAGCTCAACGCCGCATTCGCGACGATATACGCCTGGACTCCGTAGACCAACGCAGTGTGGGGCTTTACTGGCAGAGCGAGCAGCGCTGGTCAGAATCTCTGCGCACCGTCCTTGGACTTCGCTACGATCATTTTGATTTCGAGGTTGAAGCGCTGGCAGCACTTGATTCGGGCAGCCTCGCCGCCAACTCCGGCAAAATCGATGATGGCATTGTGACGGCATCTTTCAGTCTGATGTACGCCATCAACGACAACAACGAGTTATACGCCAGCATCGGTGAAGGCTTCCATAGCAATGATGCCCGTGGCACCACACTCAGGCTTGACCCGATTGAAGGCACGCCCGTAGCTCCTGCTGACCCACTGGTTTCGACCCTGGGTTCTGAAATAGGTTGGCGTGTATTTTTCAGCAATCAGGTCAATGCAACCCTGGCGCTATGGCAACTGGATATAGATTCTGAGTTATTGTTTGTCGGAGATACTGGCAGTACTGAGGATACTGGCTTAGGCAGTGAGCGGCACGGCGTTGAGTTGACGACCTACTACCAACTAAATGATGCCATTGGTCTGGACTTCGAGTATTCCTGGACCGACGCAGCTTTTGAAACCGCGGTGGATGGCAATGATTCCATTCCCGGCGCGCTTGAGCATGTAATCAGTGCCGGTATCAATCTGCAGCCCAATGATCAGTTTTTTGCGCACTTGCGCCTGCGTCACTTCGATGATTTTCCACTGGACGGTGGCATGAGAGCCGATGGTAGCACCCTGCTTAATCTTCGAGTTGGCTATGAACTTAATGACAGTCTCAGCCTGTCCATGGATATTCTAAACCTTACCGATTCAGATGATCATGATATCGAGTATTTCTATGAATCCCAGCTAGCTGGGGAACCCGCACCAGTCGAAGACCGCCACTTCCATATTTTTGAGCCCCGGTCTCTTCGCCTTTATGTAGCTTACAGATTCTAAACTTGCTTCCGTCCCAGAATAG
>MDSV01210278.1_pt1 | contig 12100 bp, 18 predicted proteins | sample 810851 | NCBI WGS metagenome assembly MDSV01 (sample SAMN05326640, study PRJNA326480) | marine metagenome | isolation source: seawater | place: Atlantic Ocean: North East | collected 2012
CGTCTTCTTGCATTTCTCTTCTCAGGATTTGCTTTGTGCATCTCATTATATCTTGCATTTATCTTCTCACGATTCTCTTCGCGATACTTGCGGTAATACGCCTTTATCTTCTCACGATTCTTTTCGCGATACTTGCGGTTATACGCGTTTAACTTCTCACGATTCTCTTCGCGATACTTGCGTTGATACGCGTTTAACTTCTCACGATTCTCTTCGCGATACTTGCGTTGATACGCTCGTTTCTTACGCTTGTCTTCGTCATCATCTTCAAAAATTGGTGTTATTTTTGTCATCTAGTAGAGGATTATTCTTCTTCCGTGCTTTCGCACTTTTTTGGAATAAAGGCTTGGGGATACAGTGAATTCATATCATACACCGTGAAGATGTATTCTGAGTTTTCTATCACCATAGCCGGTTTGAGTTCATCCATCATTCTTCCTCCTGCAATACCCATGTTTTCGCAGTTTCCTGCGGCTCACCGGGAAAGTAGAGTTTGATTTTCTTTGTCGTTATCCATCCCACAATGGGCCTGTTGTTAGTACTTCGGGCCATCATTCTTCCTCCTCATATGCATTATGTAGTATATCTCTTCCTATAAGTATAGGACAGGATAGTTTAGATCTATTAGTAATAGAAGCCTTTAGTATAATTGTTTCATTAAAGACATCTATTTGTAGCCAAACTAGTTTCCTTTTTTGTACTCCCATTGCATTTCTTACTCTAACCCGTCCAGCGGATTTGAGATTCAGTGTGCGAGCCAATCCTTCATCAATAGAAGTTCTTGTCGCACCCGTGTCGATAACCGCTCTACACCTAATTGGCCAACGAATCCTATCGGGTTCGTTGATTTCAACTTCGGTTGTAAAAGGGTCTCTTTCATTTAACGTTCCACGTTTTCTCATCTAGTACGGGCATCAGCCCAGGCTATTTAGCATAATACTCAATAGCATCTCTTACGATGTTCTTACGATGTTCTATGTCTAATCTAAACCAAACTTCACTTGGTTTTAGACCTACATACTGTTCTTCGTAATGACTTCGCAACATTGGATCGCCTGCTCTTAGTAGGAGATCTAGTGTGTTCACATTCTTTAAATATATTAGTACAGTATGTACTATTTCGTATTCTTTGTGTATGTTTCGCATCTAGTAAACCTCACTCGAAGGTTTCTCTGTGGGACGAATACCAACCGGCATCGTCCACACCATCGTAGGGAAGTCCCCCACGCATTTTTTCATATTGCACTTTCCATGCTTCTTGGTCAACCTCTTTCAGTTGGCTCAACAAGTATTCTTCACTAAGCAAGTAGTGCAATCTAGTGTCTATGTTAAAGCCATTTAAGGCATACATCATCACTATGTTAAGTATATCAAAACGGTAGTCGTTGCTTGTAGACATCAGCGGGCGTAGACTATCTAAAAATGTTTTCAGATTTTCTACCAGCCGGATGTTACTAGCGGACGAACCACTTTGATAACGAGAATGATCTGCAAACCTTTTTCTGAAATTCTGTTCAGTTTGTTTGTATAGTTCATCTCGTTCTTCGTTCGTTAACGTTGTAATTTTAGCAACACCGAGTAGTCCCGGTGTGCTCCAATGTTTTTCTTTGTTTCGTTTCATCTAGTAAGAATCAAGCCATCTTAAAGATGACACTGATTCCAGAGTGGAATGCTATTCCACCTTCGACAGCACCTATTTCGTAATCCAGTTTTTTCATTGTTTTAACTGTGCGAATTAGGAGGTCTGTTTCATTTTGATTAAGTGATCTGTCTTTTATTGGACTTATTCCGTATCTTTTGTTTATCTTTGATACTTTTAGTAAGACATTTGCAGAGGGTATACCCCATGCTCCTTCTTCCACCAAAGTATCTATTGTACGTCGTGTCCATTCTATATCCGATATGCTCGGTTGCCAATCTGCCTCTTTCATCTAGTATCCCATTCGAGTCTTTGTTTTAACTCATTGGGGGTTGTATTTAACTAAGAATTGTCTGCTTTGTCCATAATTAATTAGTTTAGACATTATCTTAACAATTTCTTCTTCTTCATACCCAAGTCCCTTTAATTCTGCTCTGCACGATTCTGCAGACTTCATTCTGGTAGTATCGACATGACCAGATTTTATCTGATAATGTCCGACCATCGTCTGTCCTGGTGCGAGGTTAGCATGGAATGATTGTTTTATTCTCATTCTGCTAGCATCTAACTTGCGAATCTGCCGCATAGTTGCGGTGTATTCGTCAAGTTCGGCAACTTGTTCTTCTTCTGTTTTTATTTTTCCTAATGTTTCCATCTAGTAAAGACCGTGGTCTTAGTTGTTTTTATCTTGGAAAAGTATCATACCTTTATGAGATTCCGAGATAGCGCAAATAGTAGTTGTCAACATCGTCGAGTATTCATCGACTAATTGAACTAATCCAGGCATTCCAACAACCCACTTAGCAACACGCTCAGGTGGTGCATCGGTTGGGGGTTTGTTTTCCTTCATTTGTTCGATAGTTGACATTAGTTCTTTTGCTATGTCCCCATTGGGGTCCGTTTCCACCACGTAGTCCATCAAAGCCTCTGCGGTTCTAGCAATCAAATCAAATTGATCGCAAACCGCTATTGTTGCTGTTGCTGTTATTTCGGTTGGTAGTTCTGTAACATCTATATGTATCATCTAGTAGCCTACTCGTTAGTAGGTAGTTGAGACTTGAGTCTCTTATTCTCGGCTTTTAGTTGCCGAATTTCTTCATACCCTTCGTTGAGGGCGGCCAATATTTCAGGGGCGTCAAGCACGAATCGTGCTGCACCACCGAAAGTATGTGGTTGATATGCTTTAGTATCTATTTTTCGCATCTAGTAACTTCAGTCTTCTGAAGTATCAATTAATCCATCAGGAACGACAATAATACCTGTTTCGTTCCTAGTGACCTTAATGCCAACTACTCGTTGGCCGTCTTTTATACAGTTTCTAATAAATTCTAGCAGACCAGGAGTTCTATACCAAGCAACCATTAATTCTTGGTCGTCTGGTATTGGTTCATCCTTTGCTGCACTATTTATCATTTCAAAAAACAAAACCTCTCTTCTCAGAGCCATTGTTTCTTGCATGTATGTTTTCCTGCTGATACCTCGGCATTCATCCGAGCAGTATTTTTGAGCAGGTTGTGTAAGTGTAAATTCTTTTTCACATTCTTTACAATTTTTTGTAGTCATCTAGTAAATGGTAGGCTCATTTGCCTAACCATTTTTTTCTTGCTTCTTCGGTTATCATATGTCCGTATCCGGCCCTTTCTATAAAAAGGTAGATAGCCGATTCGCTATTGAAATCTAAAAAGCAGTTGTTCATTAATCGATTGTTTTTGAGTCCGGCGATTGAGGTTCTTATCACAACGGTTAAGTTGTTGTAGTCTTCGTGATCTATTTGAAAATCAGCGTAACTACCTGTGGCCAACTGCTGTATTGCATTCAAATGCAAAACAGCCTGTTGCCTAAATCTCTTTTCGTTCTCAAACTCAGTTTCACCTGGCAGTCTGGATACAGTGTCTCGGTATTCTTTCGAACCCAACATTACTGCACATTCCATTAGCGCCAAGTCTCTCTTATTGTCCATAAACGCTTCGTAAAATTTTTTATCACTCGGATTCAATGAAATCCTCCAAGCAGTATAAAATTGTTCAAAACGATTGCCGACTAAAAGAATCAATTCTTTCAATTCTCTAAAAGCGGCTCTGTTATCTTTTTCTCTTTCTCTCTTGGTTTTGCCATCAATATTTCTTCTGGCAATATCCAAGTGTGTGTGATTGCATTTTCCAGCGATAGTAGCACGAACCAGTTCATCAGTTTTTACATCACTCTTCAGTATGTAATAACTAACGTCTAATCCGCTACTGTCACAAAAGTGTGACCTTCCGGTTCTACCACCTGACCATTCTGCCAAGTGACATCCGACGCTAGCGCCAAGACAAACTGAAGTAACTTTGACGTCAGAAAGTGTTTTTTCTTTCAGTTTCGTATGTTCTTCTTCAGTTAACGTGGCGTATGCTAATTTCTTTTCTTTAATGTTATATTCACTATACATCTAGTAACGCATTAACTTTCTAGTTTTTTGCGTAAAAACAAGACACTAAGGTCTTGCTGTTTAACTTCTTCAGACAACTTTTTCTTATCAGTCGTCGAATAAATTGGGTTCCCATTATGATTATAAGAAATAGCATAGTGCTTAGGTGATGAAATTTTATCACCATGTCGCTTGTTTCTGTTTTCAATCAATAGATTGTGAACGGCATCTTCTGCCGACTCAGTTGTTGTTATTGATAAGTCACGCCACTCTGGGTCGTTTTCTATATCATAATAGTTTTTAGAGGCAGCAAGCACTGGACCACCAGTTTGTTCTGATTGCCATGCTTGCTCACATAAAGTGTGAAAAAACGGACCCACAGCATTCTTACGAACACGGAGGCTTATTTCTTCACCACAATATTCACAATTCACCTTTTTACCAAGTCTTTGTTGGCTCTTCTTAAGTGTTGTGCGCTTTGCTGCCGGTCTTCGGCGTTTTTTGGTTTTTCTTGCTCTCTTCATCTAGTAGGTGGTTATTTTAGTTTCCACTGTCTTCTACCAAAGGCTTGAAACCTTTGATCTCCCCTTAGCCAATTACTCAATGCTTGCGCCTGTGGCGCCCATCTTGTACTTCTAGGGTTTTTACTTATCATAGCACCAATCAGTTCTGACGAGGACATAGGTCTAGCGGTTTGCTTTAGTATGCTCGCACAGGCATCAAGTGCTCTGGTTCGGGTTTTAGTTCCTCTCATCTAGTAACATAAAAAAAAGCCAACCTATTAATAGATTGGCGAATATTGTTTAATCATCTTTCTTAAAAAACCGCAGCACTGCAGGTTTAACCGACTTTGCAATAGCGGCTAGTTTAGGTGATATCACATAGAGTCTAAGGTAATCCTTATTCTCTTTATCTAGAATAGCATTGTAAGTATCGCTTACATCTTCAAGGTCATAAATTTCTGCAAATAGTGGTTGGTTTTGGAGAGCCGCTAAATGTTCAGTGGCTTCCAAGTCATACTCACCAGCAGACCATCTTAAAAGATGTGGAGATAAAAGTAGTCTAACACAAGTTAGTATCTTCTTCTCGATCCTCGTTTTTATATCAGGGTGTTTATCTAACATTTCTTTAGTTATTTTTTCGTCGATATAAAGCCTGTGGTTTGAAATTGCTCTTGTTGTTCTAGATGTTTCTGTAGCGAGTCTCATCTCTGAGTAAAGGTAGCCGTCTTTGGCACCTTCTTCGCTCATTCGCTGTAGGTCCTTAAACCTACAATTGAAACATTCATCATTACCAGTATGTTTTACCATAGTCTTGTAAGGAATAGTTTCTTTTTCTATTTTAGTTCTCTTACTTTGTCGAAGTCCTCGGACCTTTCCAATAAGTAAGTAAATTAACGCATCAATAGTTTCTTCGAGTAGTTTTTTTACTTCAAAAAATTCTTGCGTCATCTCGCCCCTCAAGTGAGGTGCGTGGTTGTCGAATTTGTCATCCCACTCATCAGAGAGGGGTGAGTATCCGGTTATCCACTCTGTGATATCATCTATATCATATCCTTTGAGTAGAGTTTTTTTTATGTGTTCACGAGTAGGCACCCAATCAGGTTGCTTTCTCGTATTGATGTTCACGTCCATTGCCCTATCAACAACATACCAAGCAGTACCTATGATTGCTTGTCGCAATCGTACTTCTTCCCAGTATGGGTTAATTAGTGGCGTTTTTAGGACCCGAGTTTTTTTCTGTTTGGACGCAAATTTTTTGCGCCTTTTGTTGGAATTTTTTTTCATCTAGTAAGGCACTAAGTACCTAGTTTTTCAAACTTTTTCCGCCACGCTTTTTGAACCACCGTGGTGCTTCATCATCGTTTCGGGTAGAATGTAGTTCGTTACGTATTGTACGAAGTACAGAAGTAGACGTCCACTTGCCACCTTTCTTGCCAGTAAGACCGTTTTCAATTAAGGTCTTGGCAATGACGGCAGCAGCAACATCATACTTTAGTTGTACTTTCATCCATTCTATATTGTTCTGCTCTTTCCAGTTAGGAACGAGCGAACCTTGTTTGACATCCCAACCGTAGACAGCACCAGTGTATGCCTTCTTATTTTTCTTAAGGGCACCCATTGCTTTCTTCGTCGACTTTGATGTATTAGTCTTTTTCTTGGGTTTAGTTTTAGTTTCAGTTTCAGAATTATTTTCTTCTGGAGTTAAATCATCAGCGACTTCCTCTTTAACAGGTAGCCATGATTTATAGTGAGAATCTATGAGCAACCTCGCTTGATGTTGCTCTTCTTCGGTTTCTTCCCCAACGAATGCAACCATATGGGCTGTAAATTCATCTGGGAACAATGTAGCCAATGCTCCGCCCTTTGCAAAATTAATTGGTACGGGCTTAAAATCGGTTGGAACAAACTTTCGGCCAAGTCTTATTTGTGCACATGTTAGGCACAACAATCCTTTGTATCCTTGGTTTATTTCAAACCATAAACTAGTTTTTAACATATAGTGCATATTTACACCATTTGTTTTCAAACCAATTCTGTTTGGTCTTCTGTTCTTCTTACCGACCCCGCTCATTTTGCATCCGCAATCCAAGCAAGTTCTTCTTTTCTTTCTTTCCTCCATTTCATTTTCACTTTCGCTACTCATACTAGTAAAGGCTCAAAGCCTTACGCTTCTGAAAGTTGAACCACTGCTGGTCTACCTTCATTGTCGAAGCCGGAATATTCTACGAAGCAACCAAAACAAATTTTGTTGTAAACCAAAACACCACCCATACCGTTGTCATGGACACCGGTTGGTATAGTGTAGTCTACATCTGTCTTTTCTTCTTCGCAATTAGGACATATTGTCTTCATTTCTGTATTCATCTAGTAAGAGGTTATTAGCCTCAAAGTGTAAGTAATTCTTGAGCCACATCTGGGCCCATTGCAACAGTCTGTATCTTTAGTCTGTTGTATGACCTACTTGCATCTTTCTTTGACGGCACCTTAATTCGTGCAAATGATATTTTCACTGGTAGTTCGTGACCTTGGTTTTGCCATGAAGCAACTTTCTGGTGAAAGTGGTCTTGTTCGTAACTTCCAACCCACATCTGGACTTTGTCTCCAGCAGGGCTTGTCATCTTTACAACCGTGTTTGTTTTATCATCGAAATTACTAGGGATATCTGAGGTGTAACTTTCGACAATATAGTTTTCATATACTGTGTCAAATTCAGCCTTCAGGTCTACCCTGTCTTCAATTTCGGCATTCGGCGTGCGGTGCTTTTCGTCTTCTTCTGCAACTCCTTTGAGGAAGTCGCTTAATTTGGTTTGCTTTGTCATTTTAAGTTCTCCTAGTAACAATATAAGCCCTAAATTGGGGGTTTATAGTTGTTGTCTCTGTCATAATTTTTCAAGTAATTCTTGAAGGTTTTGCCATATTATGGTAATAGTGTTTACGCAATCTACGCACCTAAAATCACCGGCATTTATGATGTAGTTATGTCCGCAACATTCGTTGGGACATTCTGTGATGTTGTGGTCTCCTTTTTTCATCTAGTAGAAACAAATTGTTTCAAGGTTTCATATACTTGGTTATGCGAATTGGTGCTTCGCCAAGTACACTGGGGTGTTCTTTCCATCCCTCTACCCAACCTTCAATACCTTTTGAAAAAGGTTTTACAGTTAAGGTGTCAGTATGTCCAAGAAGCCATGCGTCATCAATTAGTGACTTTAGTAAGCGGTCTTCCCACCCTTTTATTAGTTGAGTGGATTTTCGCTTGTTTCTCTTGACATATTGTGTGCATTGTTTAAAAGTCAAAATCAAAGAACCTAAATTCCCATCATTTGCTTTTTCTTTAGCATATGCTTCCTTAAAACAATTTAAGCAAAGTAGCATTAACTCAACACCATACTTTGTTTTAAAATTAAGTCCGGTCTTGAGGTGCGTTTGTTCAGCCAATAGATCTTTATGTTGTTCTAATGGGCTTTTTGCTTCGTGTTTTTGTTTCATTTCAGAAACGGCTGGTTCGAATAGTTCATCGATAGCAGATTTTGTATCTACTTCAACCGCTTCAGGTGTTTCTCGAACTGAGATTTTTACCCAGTTCTCACCGTTCCATAATTGGATGATTTCCAATTCTGGTTCCATTTGTGCAATTATTTGGAGGAAGTTCTTTTGACGTAGTTCGTTTAAGTCACTGTCGTCGTTTTCATTTCTCCAAGTAATGTAATCATTACTAGCATCTTTTATAGTGTCTAGTAATTTTTTTACGGCACCATATTGGGTGCCCATCATCTTTGCAGCATCGAACGTTTTTGTGTTTGGCACAAAGACGTTCGGTATCATTTCTGTTTTTTGATTTGTTCTCTTAGTACTCATCTAGTTGTACCACCTCTCGACCAGGCAGTACTATTGTGACGGAGGGTCACTGCTACCACTCGGAGTAGTAGCGGGTTGATAAACGGACTATGTGTCTCTGTCATTTGTCTGAACAGGGAACATATAAAAAACCTTAACAAAAAGTTGAGTCCGAGCGTCTATCTAGTAGGAATTAAAATTCCGTTTCTTTCCATTCTTCAAATGGAAGTGGGGTTTGATTGTATGCACCAGATTTGGCAAGGTAGTCTGCATATTCATTGTAGACATTGCCATCGTGTGCTTTTACATATTCCCATGTGACATTAGGAACTGTTTTTGCTAGGGCTTTAACCTTGGCAACTAGTTCCTTGTTCTGTTTTGCTTTCCAGTTCCCAAATACTAAGTTACCCGCATATTGCGAGTCTCCGTATATTATGCAATTATCATATTGATTGCCCCGTGTTATTATTATTTGGAGCGCATAGTATATTGCAGCCAGTTCGGTAGTATTGTTTGTTACTTTTCCCAAGTCTAATGGGTTTGTGTTTCTCACGACCGGAGTCTGCATTAACGCTATGCCGTTGGCATTAACATTTATTGCATAACCATGATCTGGTGGTTTAGAAGCAAAAACAGTTCCTAATTTGAAGCCGTTCTCGGAGTTAGTGCGTCTGTAAACACCTATACCTCCAAGAGTTCGTACATTTGGGTTCTCATTATTGATGGCTGAGCCATCAACATAAAATTCAATTTGATTTGTCATCTAGTAACCTCAAGGAATGGGGTCTGCTGGAATGTACCCAACGGGTCTTCCAGCACGATTTTTAATAACGTTATCGTCACTAAAATTAATTTCCTTACAAACACGCATGGACTTTCCATGCACGCTTCCAGGCAATCGTATGATTCTACGGTTATCGTAAGTAACCATCCAGTCTAGCAACAGATTCGTTTCATGCTGTAAGATGTTCACCACAGATTTGTAGTGTCTCTCAATATCTGCATTCTTGTCTTCGTGGTTGCAAGAGTAACGTAGTAAGGTCTCTTTTTCTTGACCTTGTTTTATCTTCTCTCTTCTTAGTACTTTAAATAAGTAACTTTTACTAGGACTAGCAAATGCTTCGTCATAGTATCCGTTTACTATCAAGTGAAAGCCTTTGCCTCCACTAAATACGATTTGTTGTTTGATGTTTTTGAACTCGTAGCAATGAATGTGTTTTCCAATTGCAGTAATGAGTTCGCTAGCCATCTGTATTCCTTGATGATAGTCTTTGTTGTCGTAATCTATATCAAAATATAAATCTCGTTTCAACATGGTGTTATGGTATCGCTTCAAAGTAACTTTGTTACTAGGGCTGCACCATCCTTTCTTTCGCATCTTGGCTAAACCTTTACGTGATTCAGGGTCAGGACCAATTCCTTGCGGATTCAGCCATTGACCTGTTGTGTAATACACATGTATAGGTGCCAGTCTTCGTAGATGACTTAACAGAGTTTTCTTTGTCTTTACATTATCTTTCAATACTTTGACAACGATTCTCTGACTTTTTGGTTCCCATATAAAAAACCTATACTGTCTAAAATTACTATAGGGAGGTAGATATATATCATCCTCTGTTATATTCCTATAGTAGTTCTTGATTCGACGGACTTTGTCAGCCATCGTCACTTTCAAGTGCTTTTGGTATAGTTTACTCTGAAGTTTGCTTTCTTTGAAAGCAGCCTTCATGGTAATCATCATACTTGCGCCTCTAGAGTAGTCATGACATTCACAGTCATTTTCTCCTTTGCGGTCGCAGGCAGGATGATGTCTTTTTGGAAACCTTTCAGCCATAATATCAATACAGGCTGTTTGGTCATTTACAAATGATGCGAGATCGTACTTATGGTGTTCACATAAGTATTCTCCAGGTTTAACGTCTTTAATTTTGCATCGGCTAAAGTCCCGTGGGTCTTTATGGATACAACGCGTCTCTTCTGTCTTCCATTTGTTATTCATCTAGTGAAGGGGATATTTCACCCCCTCTTTAAGCACATAAAACTATACATTCCATATAGCCTTTTGCGCCGTTTTGTTATACAACATATTGCATCCATCTATTTGAGGCGCAAATGTTGTTCCATTCTTTCATGGTGTCAGACAAAAACTAGGACCACAGGGCCGGGTTTCACCCCTTGACCTTTTCCAACAAATATACTTTCATTTTTAATTCATGCGTCCATAAATTAAAAGCGTCATTTTTCATACGTCCAATCTTTTTTCAGGAAATCGGCATTGAGTTGTTGTAGTGGTTTAGTTTGTGTTCATCTATTATCGGTCTTTCCCGAACGTCAGATAAACCATTATTTTTTCATGGTGATGAATATAAAATATGGTGGTCTATCTAGTGAGAGGTCTATGTTTTTAGAGTTTCAAGTTTTACTATTGGGCTTATATAAGCCGCTTTACTTTAGCAGTTTATTGCTGCCTAGTTTTAGTGTTTAACTTTTATTGATTTCTATGGTTCCACAAGGGAACTCGGACGCTGTGGTTTCAACATCCAACCAATGTTGTGAGGATTTTACCTCACTGTTGGTGGTACAGTATTGTATGGCCTTTACTTTTGTAAAGGTGGATGTTTATGCCACGCGGAACGTTTCCAGTTGTGGGTAGGTAGAAATTAATTCTAAGGCAGACTACCGTTCTAATGTGGTGGTAGTTTAATTCACGGATGTGAATTCTTTATTCTAATTGTGCTGGTTATCCCGGTCAAGTAAGATTTCGAGAGGGGCAACTGCCCCATGAAATCAACGAGTGGATTTATTTCATTCGTGGTTACTTGTTTGGGTAACCAGCAGATTTAGATTTAGCAGAAAATCAGTTTGACTTCCGTGCTAATGCGTGTCTTATAGTTTCTAATTTACGTCATGTGCTTGTTCAGCATCGGTGTTTTAGTTCTCTCTAGTAGAACACAAGTGTATCATTCAGATTGCTCTGACGGTGCACTTTGTGTTGCTGTTTCTGTTTGCATTGACGCATTGGCGATTGCAGCAAGTCGCTCAAGTTCATCTAGGTCATTGACCAAAGATTTCTTTTGCTTTCTTGGTGCTTTAGGGTGCTTTTTCAAGTTTAGTTCTACACCTGCTTTCGCAAATATAGTCCTCAACTTCGCAGCCCTTGCTCTAGCAGACGCTGGGTTCATACCCATTACTTCTGCTGCATCAGTGACATATTCAGATTCGTTCCATACACGAATGAATATATCATTCGTGATCGGAACTGGTTTTGTTTTCTTTGGTTGCTCAGCAATTGGTGTAACGGGTGCTACATCAATAACTGCTGTTTCAACTATTTCGTTTCTTTCTTCAATCATGTCAATCAACTCTCCTCTTTCGAGGCTCTAGTGAAAGTAAAACTATTTTTCCGAGGAACTGGCGGATTTAACCGGTTGGAGCCAGCCGCGAGGGTAAATGACACTAGGAACTCCCATAGGGGGTCAAGGGTGTCATGTACTCGCAGGACCGGCTAAAATATCAGAATATTTTAAGCACCTGAGATTCTCTCAGGATAGGTCCGTGGCTCAAGGTATGAACTTTCGTTCGTGCCGTAGTAGTTCCGAGGAGCCGAAGACACGCAGGGTAGTTGACCCGTAGGGCTTGTTAAACCTCCGTAGGAGGTGCAACCAACTAGCAAGTGTCGGTAAATAGGCTCATAGTGTCAGGTCCCCGTAGGGC
>MDSV01094612.1_pt1 | contig 12099 bp, 11 predicted proteins | sample 810851 | NCBI WGS metagenome assembly MDSV01 (sample SAMN05326640, study PRJNA326480) | marine metagenome | isolation source: seawater | place: Atlantic Ocean: North East | collected 2012
AGTATATCTTTTATTTTTTTTGATTTTCCACTTCCAATATTTAATATTTTAAAATTATAAGTTTTATCTAAAGAGATATTAATGGCCCTTACTAAATCTTTGATATAAATAAAATCTCTACTTAAATCTGGGTTTTTTAATATTATTTTGCCTTTATTTATCATCAAAATTAATTGGGGAATTAAAAATTTTTTAGCTTGATGTTTTCCATATGAATTAAATATTCTTAAAATAAGAATTTTTGTCTTAAAATTAATGTTGTGGTATCTGCAAAGTTCTTCACATAAAAATTTTGATATTTGATAAGGGTTTTTAGGATTTAATTTTGATTTTTCATTTAATTTTTTTTTTTTTGAATATTCGTAAATATTTGTACTTGCAAACACTAGTTTAGCATCATTTTCCTTACAATATTGAAGAGCATTTTTAGTTGAATCAATGTTATTTTTAATAAACTTAAAATTATTTTTCCAACTATCAGGAACATAACTTTTTGCTGCTAAATGCAAAAGCACTTTACATCTTGGTAATTTCTTCCATGTCTTTTTATTACACAAGTTACCTTTGGCTTTATTTAATACATAAATTTTTTTTTTTTTTTGATATTGAATTAATCAAATTTTTTGCAATAAATCCGTCACCTCCTGTAATGATATAATCAACTTTTTTTGACATTTAAATTTTTTACAAATCCTCAAGACATCCATTGTTAAATTTAAAAGATTTATCACAATATTTCCTTAAATCTGTTTTATGAGTAACCATTATAATTATGCAATCTTTTTTAATTTTTAATAAATTTTCTATGAGTTCTTTTTCTGTTTTATCATCTAAAGCACTCGATATTTCGTCTAGTATTAAAATTTCTGGTTTATTATATAAAGCCCTTGCGATAGCAATTCTTTGCCTTTGCCCACCTGATAAATTTATTCCTTTATTCCCAACAATAGTTTGGTATTTTTTTTCTTGTGAGTCTATAAAATCATCAACTTTGCTTAACTTAGCGGCTTCAATTAATGAAATTTTATTTACTACCTTATCATCAAAATTAAAAATAATATTTTTTTCAATTGAAGCATCCAACATAAATACTTCTTGAGAAACATAACCTAATTTCTTATTCCAATTTAAATTAGATAAATCATATTCTTTATCATTTATTAGAGTATCTCCTTCTTGAGGTTTTAGTAAACCTGAAAGAATATTTAAAAGTGTAGTTTTCCCAACTCCTGAAGTTCCAGAAATTAAATAAAAATCTCCTTTTTTTATTTTAAAATTTAAGTTTTTAAGAATATTTTTTTTTTTATATTCAAAGTTTATATTTTTAAGTTCAACTTTTTTGATTTCTCCTTTAAACAGTAATTTTTCTTTTTTAATTTCTGATGATTTCATTATTTCATAATGTATAGTTTCAAAACATACTTTGAATAATCTTTTTGAGTTTACGGTTGAATTAACAATTGCAAAGGATGGTATTAATCTAACCAAACTGACTACAGTAAATCCAATAATTGGCAAAAATTCTATGAAGTTTTTAGCAATATTAATTTTAAATATTACAAAAAGTGTAAATCCTAATAGGATTAAAATTTCAATTAGTACTCTTGGTAGCTTAATTATTAGATTGTAAGTTAGCCTTGAATCTTCAAGCGAATTTAACTCTTTATTAAAATAGTTTTTGACAAGCTTTTCTTCAGAAAATACTTTTATATCTTTTAAAGAATCAAATCCTTCCGATACAATTTTAACTAGACTGGCACGGATTTTTAAAAATTTATTGCCTAAATTTTTAATTTTTTTTTTAAAGTATAGCAAAAATAATGTAGAAATTATTATGAGGCTAGGAATGATTAAAATAGAGGTTTTATCATCAAAAATAATAAACAATGATGCAATAAAGAATGTTAATGTGAATTCTTTAAATAAAATTATTTTTGAAATTATGTAATTAATAGAATTATCTATTTCAGTTGTAATGTTTCTTATTAATGTAGTAGGTGTACTATATATATAATCAATATAATTTTGATTTAAGTATTTATTTAAAAGAATATTACCTATATTAATTTTAAGATCTCTAAAAAGTTTGTTTTCAAAATAAATATACAATACTAAAATAATATTTTTTATTAAAAATAAAAAAAATATTATTGTAGAACTTATTATTAGTACACTGCTCTCTCCATTAAAATTAAATGATTTCAAAATTTCTTCAAATTTAGAAAACTTGTCTGCTCCACTAATCAAGGATAAAAATATTGGTATAGATGCTAAACTAGCAATTTCAAGTAAATTTACAATTACAGATAACAAAAATAAAAAATTTATTTTTGTAACATTTTGCTTATTAACAATATCTTTAATTTTCTTATTTATCAATTTTACTCTTTTACTGCGGAAATAATCCACTCATTTATTCTTCTTTTAAATATTTTAAAAGAGGAGTATCCAGAATCCTTTATTTTAAAATAATTTGAGACTAATTTACTAAATTCTTTAAGGTTTGGTAAACAATAACTTTTAAAAGATTTTAATTTTTTATCTTTAGGGATATTCAAAAAAATATTTTTTGAAACTTTCTTGAGGCCTTTTGAAAATTCAGAATTCTGATCATTTATGTCTAAAATAATTTTACCATTACTCTTTAAAATTCGTCTAAACTCTGAAAGAAGATGATTAACTTTTGTTTCGGATCCTAAAAGAGACAAAACACTTAAAGCAATTATGAAATCAAATGAATTTTCTTTGAAAGGTAATTTTGTGCTTTTATCATTTAATATCTTGAAAGAAAGATTTTTAAGTAATTTTTTATTTTTTTTTTTAATTTTTTTTTGTGTATGAATTTTTGCATAATTTGAAATATCAACACCTACTACTTTATATCCTTTCTCTAGTAAAAATATTGTATTACATCCACTTCCAAATCCATATTCTAGTAATTTTGAATTTTTTTCTCCTTTTAAAAAAATACTTTCAAGTCGCACAAGTTCCAAAGAAGGAAATTTTTTATCTGATCCATTTTTAAACGCTAAGTTCCAGTTATATTTTGCATTTTTTTGAATTAGACCCATTTCTAAAATCCTAATTTTTTATCAACTATATTTAACAATTTTTCTTTTGCTTCATATAGCTGAATATTTTTTAAGATGAGCTGAAATGATCTTTCTCTGTTTTTATCTGAAGGTCCTGCAATATGGGGAGTAAGGACTACATTATCTTTTTTTCTCAAATAATGGTTTTTTTGTAAAGGCTCTGGATTAGATACATCGAGTCCTACTCCAAAAAACTTATCTTTTTTTAAAAAATTTACTAAATGATCGGTATTCACAAGCTCACCTCGAGAAATATTTATAAAAATTGAGTCTTTTTTCATTTTATTAAAAATATTTTTATTAAAAAAATTTTTTGTCTTAAATGTTAATGGTGCAGAACATATTACTACATCCATTGACCTAAGTTTTTTTAAGAAATTATTTGTTTCATACTTTTCATCTACAAAACTTAAAAGTGGTGTCATCTCGTTTGAAACACCAACAATATACATGCCAAAAGACTTTAATTTTTCAGCAATCAAAATTCCTATACCTCCAAGACCAAAAATTAAACATTTTTTATTTCTCAATTCTATGGGCCTTTTTAATTTTTGTTTATTTATAGAGTTATATGAAAATTTAATATTTCTAGAAATAGAGAGCAATAGTCCAATTGCATGCTCAGAAACTTCTGGGCCTTGTATTATTTTTCCATTTGTTAGCTCTATTTTTGAATTAACAAGTTCAGGAATTAAAAATCTCTCAATTCCAGCACCTCCCGAATGAATCCATTCTAATTCAGTCATTTGGCTTAATAAATTTTTATTAAAATGATGTCTTGGTATATTGATTACTGCATTTATATTTCTTAGTTCTAAACCTTTAGTTAAAAATTTATCATTTGTTTTTATAAATTTAATATTTTTAAATTTTTTAATCAAAAATTTAATTTTATCTTGATTTAGTCCAGACGACTCAAAAATTAAAATTTGTTTTTTCATAAATATCTTTCAGCCCACTCGGACATACTCCATAATTTCCACATTTTTGTGTCAAAAAACATTGTTTTTTTATTTTTTTGAATATTTATTATTTTTTGTAGATATTTGGTATCAAATATACCTAATTTACTCATCTTACCAAATAATATAATTTTTTCAATTCGATCTATTTGATTAAAAAAGAAACTTTTAAATGCAGGTTTTTTAAATATTAATTTACTTTTTTTATAATGCTTATTTCTTGCAGCAGGTAGACCAAAAGGTGACTTGGGTGTTTTTATAATATTATTTGGTAAATGGAATTTCAAAGTTTCTCTTAATAAACTCTTTGTATCAAAATTTTTTATTTTAAAACTTAAAGGTAAATTATATACAAATTCAATTATTTTATTATTTAAATATGGAAACCTCATTTCTACCCCCTCTGACATTGCTGGTCCCTCAGCTCTTCTCATCAAATTTTCTGGAACCTTAAGATTATAATCTACAAATGGTAACTTTTGATCAATGCTCAATTTTTTTATAAATTTAGTTTTATTTAAATGTTTTAAAAGTCTTTTTTCAAAATCCTCAAGTTTTCCAATTTGTTTATTTTTTATTATTTTTCTTAAATTCTGTGATAAGTTTATTTCAGCACCGCCACCAAGAAAACAATCAAAAAATTTTAATTTAGGTAATTTTTTTTTAACTTTACTTCTCAATCTAAAATTTTTTTTTAATATTTTATATTTTTCATCAAATATTGAAATAACAGCTAGGAAGTGATCATAGCCTAAAAAAATTTCATCAGCACCTTCGCCAGATAATACTACTGCAATATTATTTTTTTTTGCTTCTTCAGCTAATTTTTTATTAGTAATATTTAATAATGATGAACTAGGATAGCTTGAGTTTTTTATATCATTTAATATATCTTTATGGTTAATATTTACTTGATGATTAATAGTTTTAAATTTTTTAATATTTTGTTGAACAACCTCACCTTCACCAACGACTAGCTTCGTATTATCCATATTTATAAAATTTGCTGTAAAAGAATGAATTTTTTTTTGGGGATAAAGTTTGTTTAAAATTGATAAAATTCCAAAAGAGTCTATTCCTGATGAAAGATTAACTCCAACATTTTTATTGCCATAAAAACAATCTTTGACAGACTGAATAAGAGTATTATTAATTTGATTAACCGCATCTTCAAATTTAAAATTTTTAATTTTTTTGAAATTTTTAATTCTATATGTTTCTATATTTTTCTTTAAGATTTTCTTATCTTTAATAATCATCATTTGATTATTTTTTAAATACTTAACATTTTTAAAAAATGTTTCACCATTAGTTATTGTGTCAGAAATATAAAAATCAATAAAAGCTTGTTTGTTAACCTTGTTATTGAAATTGTTTAATTTAAAAAAACTATCAGGTGTTGATGAAAAGTATATCGTATCCTTATTTTTATAATAATATAATGGGCATATACCATATCTATCTCTTGCAATAATTTTTATATTCTTAGAGATATTGTAATATATGAATGCAAATTGACCTTCGATTAATCTAACAAATTTTTCACCTTCTAAATTTATACCGTTTACAATTACTTCAGAATCATTGAGTGTTAAAAATTTACAACCATACTTATCAATTAATCTTTTTTTTAGTTTTTCATAATTATAAATTTCTCCATTCATAATTATTATTGACTTTTTATCATAACTAAATAAAGGCTGATTAGCTTTTTTTGAAGTATCTTTTGTTGCCAATCTTGCAACAATTAAAGACAAATTTTTTTTTTTATTAAACCAAATATTTTGATTATCTGGACCTCTTGTCTTTATTTGTTCTAACAAAATTTTACACTCACTTAAGTTGATTTTATTTTTATTTAAACTTAAAATAGCTGAAATGCCACACATGATTGACGACGTATACCATTATTAAAACTTTATTCAATTATTGATATCACGAGTTTTTGTATTTACATTAAGTTAAAATTATATAAAAAATTATTTTTTATATTTAATGAATGATATTGTTTTTATCACAGGCGCAGGTAGATCGGGTACAAATTTAATAGCAGGTATTTATGATAATCATGAAAGAGTTAATGTATTTCCTGGCGAATTTCCTTTTTATAATATTCTCTCAAAAATTAATTCAAACTCTTGTATAATTTCAAATAACAAAAATAAAAAGCTACTGTTAGAATTTTTTATCAAAAGATTTGATAAAGATAGAAAAAAATTTAAAAAACAACTTAATTTCAAAAAATATAGTAAATTCCACTTATCTTTTTTGATTAATAAAGTATCAAATTTTTATTTTAAAAAAAAAAAAATTATTCTTATAAATACTCAACATGAAAATATAGATTTTTTGTTAAATAATTTTAGAGAAGCAAAAATTATTCATATGCTAAGAAGTCCTTTAACGCAAATAAATTCACGTTATTTATTAAGGCATGGAGATTGTTCAAAAAGATATGGGGGAGATGAGTTTCCAATTTCTTTTTTTAGAAGTTATAATACTTTTAAACAAGCTTACAGATACAAGGATGATCCAAGGGTATTGATAATTAAGCTTGAAGATTTAACAAAAAATAATGAGCCAGTTATTAAAAAAATCAATAATTTTTTAAAAGTTAAAAAAAAGACAGATAAAATTAAATTAACAAGATTTAATGGTAAATTCATAAGCACAATTAATGGAAGATATATTGAAACAGAAAAAATTATTAATATTAAATCAGATTATTCTTGTCTATTACCAAACGATCTTTATTGTATAAATAAAATTAAACATGCAAAATATTTTTATACAATAAAAAAATTTAATTATTCTCGTCCAAATATTTTTTTATATTTTTTAAGGCATTTTGGATTTATTGGGAAAAAAAGAAAATTGACATTTAATTTTATTGATTTGGCCAAGCTTTTTTTTTATACGATTAAAAATTATAAAACTGATAAGAAAGTAAAAATTAAATTTTTAAATTTTGTTAAAAATGAAAAGTAATAAAATTGGAATATATAGCACTATTGGACCAACTTCTTTAAATAAAAAGTTTTTAAGTTTTGCAAAAAATAAGGTTTCGCTTCTTAGATTAAATATGTCTCATATAGACTTAAAAAATTTGAAGGGTCAAATTCAAACTATAAGAAAATTTTCTAATATTCCAATTTGTATAGATACTGAGGGCGCTCAGATCAGAACTAAATATAATCTTAAAAAAAAATTTACAACTGGAAAAAATATAAAAATATTAAAAATTAAAAAAAGAAATTTTTTAAGTTTATACCCAGATAATGTATTTGAACTATTAAAAACTAAGGATATTCTGAGCATAGGATTCGAAGGTTTAAAATTAAAAATTTTAAATAAAAATGAAAAATTTATTAATGCTAAATGCATTCAACAGGGTACTTTAGAGAATAACAAAGGAGTATCGGTAGATAATAGATTTATTAAGCTAAATCCACTGACTAAAAAAGATTTAGAATGTATAAAAATTGGTAAAAAATTGAGTATTAAGTATTTTGCATTGTCTTTCACAAATTCCATAAATGACATAAGATATTTTAATAAATTAATACCTAAAGCATATAAAATTTTCAAAATTGAAAGTAAGATGGCCATTAAAAATCTTAATGAAATTATGAAGGGTGGAAAAGAATTCCTTATTGATAGAGGCGATTTGTCCAAAGAAATTGGAATTTTAAATGTACCTTATCAACAAAGAAGAATATTAAAAAAAGCAAAAAAGTTGAAGAAAAAAATCTCCATTGCAACAAATTTTCTAGAAAGTATGATTGTATATCCGTATCCTACAAGGGCTGAGGTTAACGACGCCTACAACGCTCTAGAACAAGGTACTAACAATCTAGTACTAGCCGCAGAAACATCAATTGGTAAGTATCCAGAGGGATGTGTATTATTGCTACATTCTTTAATAAGAAAATTTAAAAAAAAATAATAATTTGTTCGTTGTTTATCATGCAAATTAATTTATATTTAATTTTTTTTATAGAGTATAAAAATTTTAAAAAAATATGAAAAATCAAAATTTTTTTGAGAACTATAAATTGGTTATTATTGATTTAATCAAGAGAATAAATACCAAAGATCTAAACCAAGCTTTTATTGAAATTAATTTAACTTCGAAAAGAAAGGGTAAAATTATTGTTTTTGGTAACGGAGCGAATGCTTCAACGTCTTCTCACTTTGCTACGGATATGACCAAAAACGGAAAAATCAGAACAATTTCCTTAAATGATCCAAATTTAATAACTTGTTTTTCAAATGATTATGGATTTGAAAGGTGGATTGAAAAAGCAATTGAATACCATGCTGGTAAAAATGATTTAGTAATATTATTAAGCGCAAGTGGAAATTCTAAAAATTTAGTTAATGCTGCAAAATATTGTAGAAAGAATAATATCAAAACACTATCAATAACAGGTTTCAACAAAAAAAATAAACTTCAAAAACTAACAAATAAAAAAATTTTCATTAATTCTAAAGGCTATAATTTAGTAGAGATAATTCAAAATATAATTTTATTATCATTAGTAGATAAAAAAATAGGTAAAACTATTTATAGTTCAAATCTTTAATTAAAATGAAAATAAAATCAAAGTATATCGCTCAACTTGAAAAAAAAGCTTTAGAATTAAGAAAAAAAACTTTTTTATTATTTTTAAAAAAAAAAGAAGCTCACTTAGGTGGAAGCTTTTCTATGATAGAAATTTTAATTTCTTTATATGAAAAAATACTAAAAAAAAATGATAAATTTATATTAAGTAAATCCCATGCTTCTTACCCAATGTGTATTTTATTAAGAGATAAAAATCTAAATCCAAAAATAACTACTCACCTAGAGATAGATAAAAAAAATGGTATTCATTGTACAACTGGTAGCTTAGGTCATGGGTTGCCAATATCTACTGGAATAGCTTTTGCAAAAAAAAAATTAAGAAAGCCAGGGAAAATTTATGTATTAATAAGTGATGGAGAATGCCAAGAAGGTACAACCTGGGAGTCGTTTTTAATTGCTGCAAAACATAATTTGGATAACTTAGTTGTATTGATTGATTATAATAAGATTCAAGCGCTTTCAACATTAAAAGATGGTTTGCCTTTAGATAATCTTTATAAAAAATTGAAATCCTTTAATTGGAATTGTATAAATGTTAAGAATGGTCATTCGTTTAAATCAATTATTTCTTCATTAAAAAAAAAACAAAAAAAAAATAAACCTATAGCAATAATTTTTAATACAATTAAAGGTAAGGGAATAAAAGCATTTGAAAATGATCCTGTATGGCATGCAAGGAAACTTCAAGGAGAAGAAATTATAATTGGAAAAAAGGCTCTTGGTATTAAATGAGAAGAAGATTTGGAAAAATTATAAATAATTTAGCTTTTAAAGATGAGAAAATAGTTTTAATTGTTGGAGACATTGGATATGGAATATTTGATGAATTTAGGAAAAATCATCCTAAAAAGTTTTATAATTTTGGGATTTGTGAACAGAGTATTATAAGTTGTGCTTCTGGTATGGCAATTGAAGGTTTAAAGCCTTGGGTATATACAATTACTCCATTTTTAATTGAAAGACCATTTGAACAAGTTAAATTGGATGTTGATCAACAAAATGTTAATGTAAATCTTGTTGGTTTTGCAGATTACCCTACTTTGGGACCTACACATTCTGAACTTGATGGTAAAAAACTCAGTAAATTATTTAAAAATATTGTTTCTTTTTTTCCAAAAAATGGTGAAGAAACTGAAGAAGTTGTTTTAAAAAGTTATAAACATAAAGGTCCTAATTTTATAAGTCTTAAAAATGACATTGATCTTAATAAAAATTGGTAAATGAAAAATAAAGAATTAGATATAATGAATCCAAATCATAAAAAAACAAAAAGAAATTATATTTCCAGAATGATGAACTCCAAAGCAAATTGTATGGTTGAGGCAAAAAAATATGGAAAAAATTATTGGGATGGTTCACGAAAATACGGATATGGAGGATATAAGTATATCGAGGGTAGGTGGTTGCCTGTAGCTAGAAAGATAATTAAAAAGTTTAAATTAAATAATAAATCCAAAATTTTAGATGTAGGTTGTGGAAAAGCCTTTTTACTTTTTGAGATAAAAAAAATTTTACCTAGGATAACTTTAGTTGGTTTTGACATATCAAAATATGGAATTAAAAAATCTCCAGAAGAAATAAAAAAATATCTTTTCTATCACAAAGCTCAAAATAAGTATCCATTTCAGTCAAAACAGTTTGATTTAGCAATTAGTACTGGATGTTTTCATAATCTAAAGATAAATGAATTGAAATTTGCCCTTAAAGAAATTCAAAGAGTTTCTAAAAAATCTTATGTAATGGTAGAAAGTTACAGAAATGAAAAAGAATTGTTTAACCTTCAATGTTGGGCATTAACTTGCCAAAGTTTTTTTTCTAAAAGTGAATGGCTTTGGATTTTTAAAGAATTTAAATATAATCGTAATTACGAATTTATATATTTTGATTAAACTTTTTTATCTTTTAATAAAACTTTAATATTTTGAAATTTTTCATTAAAACTATCCTTAATAGAACCGTTTTCAAAAGCGTTACAAATATCAATAACAGCATCTTTAATTGAATATTTAAATTCAAAGTTTAAAATTTTTTTGATTTTTTCTGAATTTATCCTGTATGATCTAATATCTTCACTTTTTGAAACTCTTATTTCAATTTTTTTGTTCAATTTATCTTCAACTACTTTTCTTACAATATCTGAAATTTCTATAATTTTTAAGTTTTGTAGACCAGCATTGAATATCTCTCCATTAAACTTTTCTATATCCTCCAATATTAAATATTCATATAACCTTATCATGTCATTGATATGAATATTTGGTCTATATTGCTCTCCACCGAATACATTTATAAATCCTTTATGGTATGCAAAGTTTGTTAGAATATTCACTGATAAATCAAATCTCATTTTTTCACTAAATCCACATACAGTTGCAGGTCTTATAACAATTCCAATAAAGTCTTTTGTTATCTCATTCAATAAAATTGGTTCACACATTGCTTTAAACTTGTTGTAATCAGTTATTGCTTTCAAGGGATGATTTTCATCCACATTTGGACTTTCGCTAACTCCATAAACAGAAGAGGTTGATGCATAAATAAATTTTTTAACACCATTTTTTTTTGACAATTTAACTAAATGATTAAAACAGGTAAAATTTACAGCTTTTGATAAACTCGGATTTAAATCAAAAGAAGGGTCGTTAGATATACAGGCTAAATGTAAAACTATATCAACTTTATTATGAATTAATGCTTTCTCAAATGAACTTGCGTCTCTAATATCTTGTTTGATATTTATTAAATTATTATTAACTGGAAGATGATCATCTCCATATAAAGCTGTATCATAGTTAAATATTTTAATTTTTTTATTTTTTAAAAAATAGTTAATTAATCTAGTACCAACATAACCTGAGCCTCCTGTAATGAGTAATTTCAGCATATAGATTAAATCATTTTAAATATTTGAACCAATCTTCGGTTGTTTTTTTTATTTTTTTTTTTGTCCATAATGGTGAATTATTCCAATAATTAATGTTTTTTAAAACTTCATCCAAACCTTCCTCTAAAGTTATTTTCGGTTTCCATTTAAGTTGTTGTCTTATTAATCTTGTGTTTGCATGCGTTATTTTAGGTTCGCCTGGTCTTTTAGGAATAAATATTTTTTTTCCTTTTAGATAATTAACAAGTTTATTAACACTAGTTGGAGAACCTGAGCCAACATTATAAATTTTATTACTTTTTTTGCTTTTAAAAGATTTATAAATTGCTGTAGCAACATCTTTTACGTTTATGAAATCTCTTTTCTGATTTCCATCTCCAACAATCGTGAAAGGTTTTTTAGATAGCTTCTGCTTTAAAAAAACACCTAAAGCTGCACCATATGCTCCGTGAGTTCTTGATCTTGTACCATAAACATTAAATAATCTTAATGAAATATAATTAATACTGTAAACATCAGACCAATGCTTTATAA
>MDSV01097646.1_pt1 | contig 12099 bp, 8 predicted proteins | sample 810851 | NCBI WGS metagenome assembly MDSV01 (sample SAMN05326640, study PRJNA326480) | marine metagenome | isolation source: seawater | place: Atlantic Ocean: North East | collected 2012
CATCAAGAATTTAATTCCTTCGTCTAGTGTTTCACATTTTTGAGATACTTTTATCATAGTGTTATTGTCCTTTGTTAGTAGTTAATATAGCCATTATACCAGAAATTATCATAATTGTCAAGCAAATAAAAAACATTGTCCAATTATCGTTTCCCATACAATGTCCGCCACAATCCTCGATTGAACCGACAGCCATAATTGCTGAAAATATAGCAGTTATTGAAAATAAAGTGTTCATAGTGTTTCCTTTCATATTATTGGTATATAATAACATAACTAAATATAGAAAGCAAGCACTATTTTCAAAAAAATGTTAAAAAAAGCGTTAAAAATCAGTATTTTTCTTGTTTTTGTTCTTATTTTGTTCTCATGTACGACAAATAATCAAGGAAAAAGAGTTATTGATTGCAAATATAACCCGGATTACGAAAGAATCGGCGAATCAGCGCTTGATTCGCTAGATGACATGAAAAGAATCAACTTAATGCAGTTAAAAGCTGCTTGTAATTTTTAGATAAATAGTATAAAGGGGAAAAATCATGAAAAATTGTTTAAATTGTGGTCATGATTGTCATTGTGGAACATCCTGTACAAAGGAACACAAAGATGGCGATGGAAAAGACATTTTAATACTATGTTGTAATAGTTGCCGACACGATATTGATTATAAAGACGAAGTAAAATACGAATAAAAGGAATTTATGCCAAAAATGAGAAAGTTCCGATTTTGGAACGAAGCAGGTGAAGAAAAAGAAAAAGAAGCAATGAGTTTAAAGAAGGCTATCATGTCTGTACAAGGCGATTTTAAAGATAGAATGATAAGTGTTGAGTATATCAGTAAAAAAGGCAAAGAAATGTGTCATGGTATTTTAATACCAATTGGTAGAAAGATAAAACAAGCTTTAATTCAAGAAAGAAGAAGAGAGGCGTTAAAAGCAAAACATGCCAGCCGTTAGTAGAAAAGGTGATAGTTTATCAACAGGTCATGCTTGTGTAGGTACAACTACATTAGCAACACCCGGTCAATCAACTTGTAGAGCAAATTCAATATTGATTGCAAGAATTGGTGATCCAACCGTATCACATCCTTTTCCACCATTACCACCATGTGCTCCACATGTAGCAACCGTAAATGCAGGTTCATCAACCGTTAGAGTTCATGGTATTCCAGTTGCAAGAATAGGCGATTCAGCAGATAGTGGCGCAATGACAGCAGGTTCTTCAAATGTTTTTAGTGGTTAGTGTATAAATATTACCACTATGGCATTATACGACTCATCAAAGACTAATAAGACTGGTAGACAAAACAGACTTTACAAAGATATTGATATGGACTTTGTAAGAAACTCGGTAACGAATGATGTTAATACCGTTGAAAATGTAAATGCAGTAAAAAGGTCATTAAGAAACCTAATACAAACTAATTTTTATGAGAGACCATTTCAACCAGAATTAGGTTGTGGTATTAGAGAATTGTTATTTGAACCTTATACACCATTGACAGCAGTTTTCTTAAAAAGAAAAATTAGTGAAGTAATTACTAATTACGAACCAAGAGTTAGATTAGAAGATATATCGTTAGATGACGATCCAGATAAAAACAGATTAAAAGTAGATTTATATTTTTATGTTGTTGGTATTAATGAGCCAGTTACCGTATCAACATTTTTACAAAGGTTAAGATAAAATGGCAAATGGAAAATTAAATGTATCAGAGTTAGATTTCGAAAACATTAAATCTAATTTAAGATCATTTTTACAAAGTCAAACAGAATTTCAAGACTACAATTTTGATGGTTCAGCGCTTTCAATTTTAGTAGATTTATTATCCTACAATACACACTATCTTTCGTACATTGCAAACATGTCAACGAATGAAATATTTTTAGATAGTGCAGATGTAAGAAACAATATTGTATCATTAGCTAAGATGATTGGTTATACACCATCAAGTGTTAGAGCACCAAGAGCTAGTGTAAATATTTTAGTTAACAATGCTACAGGCAACTCGTTAACAATGAACAAAGCAACCGTATTCACATCAACGGTTGACGGTGCAAGTTACCAATATGTAAACAACGAAGATATATCTATTACACCAGAAAACGGAGTTTATACTTTTGCAAATGTAACCTTGTATGAAGGAACACCAATAACTTTTAAATATACTTACGATTCAAATGATACTGACCAAAGATTTTTAATACCAAGTTCTAATGCAGATACTTCAACATTAAAAGTTTCTGTACAAACAAGTTCAACAGACTCATCATCAGCAACTTATTCATTAGCAGACGGTTATTCAAGTCTTGACGGAGATAGTAAAGTTTATTTCATAGAAGAAGTTGAAGACGGTAAATTTAGAATATATTTTGGTGATGGTGTTACCGGTAAAAAATTAGATAACGGTAATATAATAATTTTAGAATATATTGTAACCAATACTACAGATTCAAATGGCGCTAGCACATTTACTTTATCAGGAAACATAAATGGTTTTTCAGATGTAACCATTACAACTAATTCAGTTTCTTCAGGTGGTGCAGTTGCAGAATCAAATGCTTCAGTAAAATTTAATGCGCCATTACAATATGGTGCTCAAGACAGAGCGGTAACAACAACTGATTATGAAACTCTAACTAAATCAATTTATCCTAATGCATTATCAGTAAGTGCATGGGGTGGAGAAGATGATGAAACACCTAGATACGGTGTTGTTAGAATAGGAATTAAAGCTGCTTCAGGTTCTACATTAACTGAACAAACAAAAGCAGATATAGTAAATGATTTAAAAAAATATAATGTTGCCTCGGTAACTCCTATAATTGTTGATCCTGAAATAACATCTATTCTATTAACTTCTACAATTAAGTATGACGCTAATAGTACAACTAACTCGGCAGACACCGTAAAAGCAAATGTATTAAATACAATAACAAATTATAATACAGATACTTTACAAAAGTTTGATTCATTGTTTAGACATTCTAAATTAACAGGTTTAATTGATGATACAGATTCAAGTATATTATCAAACATAACAACTTTAAAAGTTAGAAAATCTTTTGCTCCTTTAGTAGGTACATCATCAAAGTATAATGTGTATTTTAGAAATGCATTATACAATCCTCATTCAGGACATAATGCAAGTTCTGGTGGTATTTTAAGTTCAACAGGATTTAAAATTGATGGTAATGATAATGAAATGTTTTTAAATGATGATGGTACCGGAAATGTTCGTATGTATTACTTGTCAAGTGGTGTAGAAACTTATATTAATGAAACGCAAGGTACAATTGATTATGGCACAGGTGCTATCATATTAAATTCATTAAATATAACTACAATATCAAATATTAGAGGTTTAGCTTCTACGGTTATTGAATTAACGGTAACTCCTAATTCTAATGATGTTGTACCAGTAAGAGATCAAATTATAGAAATAGATATTTCAAATTCAAAAATTAAAGTAGAGGCAGATAGTTTTGTTGGTGGTTCGTCAAGTGCCGGTGTAGGTTATACTACAACAACAAGTTATTAATGAGTAATGGCAAAATTTAATGATAAAATTTCAACAAGGATAAATTCTCAATTACCAGAGTTTGTAATTGAACAACACCCCAAGTTTGCTCAATTTTTAAAAGTATATTATCAACTATTAGAATCAGCAGAAATAAAAGTTACCAGTATAGAAAGCACAGATGGTGTTTTACTTGAATCAGAAACAGGTCAAGTTAATAATTTAATTATAAATTCTACAAGAATTGGTACATCAAGAACATCACTAAATGCTGATGATAAAATATTATTAGAAGAAAGTATATTTGGTAAATTTGAAAACGGTGAAGTAATAAAAGGTCAAACTTCAGGTGCTACAGCAAATGTTATTGTAGAAGATTTAGCAAACAACAGATTATTCATATCATCACAAAATAAATTTGCATTAAACGAAGTATTAATCGGCCAATCTTCAGGTGCTCAATGTGTATTAGATCAATATAGACCTAATCCAGTTCAAAACATTCAAGAGTTAATAAATTTCAAAGACCCCGATAAATCTATATCAGATTTCTTAACTTCATTCAGAGATGAGTTTTTAGCAACACTACCAGAAATATTAGCTAACGAAGTTGATAAAAGAAAACTAATTAAAAATATTAGATCATTATATAGATTAAAAGGTACACAAAAAGGTCATCAATTATTTTTTAGATTATTATTTAATGAAAGTTCAGAAACAATTTATCCTAGAGAACAACTATTAAGATTATCTGACGGTAAATTTGATACTCAAAAAGTAATGAGAGTTGTTGACGCTAATAATGATACAGCAAATTTAATTGGTAGAACAATAACAGGCGTATCTTCTTTCGCAACAGCTATTGTTGAAAATGTTATTAAGTTTCAAATAGGTTCAACTAATGTATCAGAATTAATTTTAAATGAAGAAACTATTGATGGTGTATTTACAATCGGTGAAACAATAAGAGGTACACAAACAGAAAATAGTGAATTTTTTATTAAGGCAGTTGTATCTGGATTAATTGCAGATAAAAGAATTACAAATGACGGTAACTTATATAACTTATTAGATCCTGTAGCAAGTACAGGTGGCGGCGAAGCTGCCATATTTTCTATTGACGCAATTGGTGATGGTAAAGTAGATGAAATAATTATTGATAATGCTGGAACAAATTATGAAATAGGAGATGAATTAACTTTTACAAATGCAAACACTAACGGTGCAGGCGCTTCAGGTTTTGTATCAGTAGTAAACGGTGGTATAACTGGTGAAACTGCTACAGACGCCGAACATATTGTATTAGAAGATCAAACAGGTTTAGGAGATAATTACGCCGGAGACAAATTAGTTCAAGAATCAGGAACAGGCGATAATGATATTACAGATATTTTTATATCAAATCAAGGATCAGGTTATAAATTTTTACCAGAAGTTTCTGTATCATCAAGTACAGGTTTAAATGCAAATGTAAAATCATATGGTACTGATATTGGTAGAATTATAGGTGTAAAAACAAATGAATTAGGTATTGCATATCAAAATAGTCCTTCGCCAGCATTGAATTTTGTATCTAACTTAATATTAACAAATACCTCTGGTGCATTTTCACAAAACGGAACAATAACAAGTTCAGGTGGTACTTCAGGAAAAATTATTAGTTATAATGAAAGTTTAGGTTTATTAAAAGTAAAAACCATTTCAGGTTCTTTTGCAATAGGTGAAACATTATCTGGTGCAGGTACAGGAACAATTACAAAATTAGATAGAGCAACAACACAATTAAATGTAAAATCAATTGTTGACACAGATGGTAGATTTATTAATGAAGATGGCCATGTTTCAGAAAACACAATGAAGATACAGGATAGTTTATACTATCAAGATTTTTCATATGTAATAAAAGTTTCTAGATCAATTAGTGAATGGCGAGACGCATTTAAAAAATCAATGCATACTTCAGGTTTTTATTTCACAGGACAAGTTTCTTTTGAAAGTAGATTAAACGCAAGAATTAAATCGCCAGTTGAAGGTTTGGTATCAGGTATTGCAGGTACTCCGATATTATCTCTATTCAATACTTTATTCTCATCATTATTTGGTAGAAGATTAGGAACAACAACTGACGGAACATCTTTAAGAGTAAAACCTCATGAAGGTGTAAAAGTAGATTTAGATACATCAACGATAGAACACTTTGATAGCAATACAAGAGATTTAACAATTAGAAATCCTAATCCTAGTGTATCATATGTATCAAGGGTAAGAAGATCAATTACAAAACCAAATGGTGATGTAGTCTTTATTAAAAGAGGTGCCACATATGCTGGACCTAGATTTAACACTATTAATAGATTTGCAAATATTTTATATGGTATTAACTCTGGTCAAAGTAAAATAACATTTAAATCTTTAAATGAGCTAGAAATTACAGGCACAAATTCAAGTTTAAATGGTACAAAAGGCATATTCTTTGCGTCTAGTAATCCTGAATTATCAAGACATTTTAGGACTAGATTTGCGATTCCGTCTTACTTTGCCTTTGACGCAGATACTTTTGATAACACGGTTACAAACTTTGCTCAAACTGGTAAGACTTTTGACGATACTACACCATAAGCGTTATAAATATAGAGAGAGATATTAAATGGCAAAACAAAACATCAATGTAGGATCAACTGCTAATGACGGAACAGGTGACTCTTTAAGAGTTGGCGGTCAAACAATAAACGCAGTTATTGACGAGATTTACACAGCTCTCGGCGATGGTACTAATTTAGAAATTAATACTAATGGTGGTACTACTAACAAAATTTTACAATACGACTCTGGAACAAGTAAATTTGTTGCAGTAGATTTAAGTATATCTACAGATACATCTCCAGCACTTGGCGGTAATTTAAATATAGGTACTAATGAAATTATAACTTCAGGTAATGATAATCTATCTTTAAATCCAGCAGGTACAGGAAAAGTAAGAATTAAAAATACATATCTCTTACCAGACGCAGACGGTTCAGTAAACCAGGTTATGACAACTGACGGTGCTGGTAATTTAAGTTTCTCAACACTTGCAACAACTATTCAATTAAGAGATCAAGATTCTTCTCAACACGATTATACTATCGGTGGAGATTTACAATTTTTAGGTGACAATGGTATATCAACTAGTATTACTGGTAATGTTATTACACATTCTATCGGTTCTTTAACAGGTGTAACCATTGATACCTCAGCAAATACAATTACAGACGCAGGAATAACAAATAAAGGTATTGCTAGATTTGAATCAACTGATTTTGCAGTTTCAAATGGCCAAGTATCTTTAAACGCTTCATTAAAGGCAAATGCATTAAGAATTACTGACTCATCATCATCAACTTCTTCAATTCCTTTAGGCGGCGATTTAATAGTAACCGGTTCAGGTGTAGGAACAACTATATCTGGAAATACTTTGACATTATCTTTATCAGGTATTACAAATGCAAACTTATCCGGTTCTGCTGGAATTACAAATGCTAATTTAGATACTCCTTCATTTACTTTAGGAAATACATCAGCAACTTTAGGTGCTACGGTTTCAAGTGTTGGTAATTTAGATTTAACTGGTACATCTTCTTTTGACTCAACAGCTTCAGGTAATAAAATGAGGTTTAACTTTGCAAATGCAGGTGTAAGACCAAACGCAACAAATTATGCTGGTATGTTTGTTACCACAACAAATGACGCTAAAGCATTTTTTGCAGAATCAGGTTCATGGATTGAATTAGTATCTGAAAATACTAGTATTGGTGTATTATCAAATGTTGATATAACATCTAATCCACCAACAGACCATCAAATTTTAAGATTTAAAAGTTCAAATGGTAGATTTATACCAGCGAATCAAGCAAGTGCTAGATTTGAAGTTAACAACTCTGGATCAGGTGCCTACACTTTTGACGGTGATGGTTTCTCATCAACAGCTTCAAACCCTACACTACACTTGAAAAAAGGACATACATATGAGTTTACTATAGACGCAAGTGGACACCCATTCTACATTAATACCGTGAATGGTACAGGAACAGGTAATGCATATAATAATGGTGTTACCGGTAACGGAACGCAAGACGGAGTAATATTATTTACCGTTGATATGGACGCACCGGCAACATTATATTACAATTGCCAATATCACAGCTCTATGAACGGAACAATAAACATAACATAATGCTTAAAAAGATGTATAAATATATGATAAAGGATAAAATTTAATGCCGGCAATAATTACAAGTAAGTTTAGAACGCATAACGCAAGTCAATTTCTAGAATCTTTTTCAGAAGCTGCACCAAATGTATATTATTTGGGTATAGGAACACCTCAAGCTTTTGCTACAGAAACTAGACCAGATGGTCGTACAGATTACCTAGGAACAGATTCATTACCTCAAACACCAGCAGACAATGAAAGTGCTGAAGTTTACGCATATGACGATTTAATGTCGGTAAAAAAGATAGATTCATCAAATGTATCTTTTGTAATACCTAGAAGAAACTGGACAAGTGGAATAATTTATGACTATTACAGACATGATTATAACGCTTATCAAACAGGATCAACTAGTACAAAAGAAACATCAACAAGTGGCGCAACGGTTTTATCAGACGCTACTTTTTATGTGTTAACAGCGGCTAGAAATGTTTATAAATGTTTAGATAATAATAGTGGCGCAACTTCAACGGTTGAACCAACTGGTACATCAACATCTATATTAACAACTGGTGATGGATATAAATGGAAATTTATGTACACACTATCTGCTGCTCAACAAGTAAACTTCTTATCACCAGATTTCATGGCAGTTGCAACAGATTCAAATGTATCTTCAGCGGCTGTAGATGGTTCAGTTGATGTAGTAAAAATTAAAAATGCAGGTTCAGGTGGAACAAACGGTACTCATACAGGTATTGCAATCAGAGGCGATGGTACAGGCGGACAAGTTACCGTAGTAATTGCTTCAGGCGCAGTAGACTCGGTTACGGTTACAGCACCAGGTTCAGGTTACTCAGCAGGATATATTAGACTGGCAGATATACAAGCTGCTGGCGGAACAGGATTAATAAGTGCAGAATTAGATTGTGTTATCAGTCCAAAAGGTGGACACGGTAATAACGCAGTAGAAGAATTAGGTGGATTCTTTGTAATGTTAAACCAAAGTTTAGAAGGTACTGAACAAACAAACTCTGGCGACTATGTTGTAGATCAAGATTTTAGAAGAATTGTTTTAATGAGAGATCCAAAATCAGGTGGTACAGCTGCTTCAGCAACAACATTAAGAGCTACTAAAGCAGTTAGATTTGCTTCAAGTCCTACACCAGGTACTTTTACAACAGATGAAAAAATTACTCAAGCAAGCACAGGCGCAGTTGGTAAAGTTGTAGAGTGGGATTCATCAAACAGAATTTTATATTATATTCAAACCAGACACAACGATAGTGGTGCTGACACAAACGGTAATGTTACCGCTTTTTCTGGAGCAAATGTAATTACAGGTGCTGATAGTTCAGCAACAGGAACACCGTCAGCTGTATCAAGTGAAACAGCCGATAACATAACATTTACTAATGGTTATGCAAGTCCAGAATTAGACCATGATAGTGGCGAAATCCTTTACATGGAAAATAGAGCGCCAATTACAAGGACAGCAGATCAAACCGAGAATGTTAAGTTGATTATAGAATTTTAAGGAGCAATTAGACTATGCCAAGTCCAACTGATTTTAACTTATCTCCTTACTTTGACGACTTTAACGAAGGTAAAAAATTTCATAGAATACTTTTTAGACCAGCGTTTGCCGTCCAAGCAAGAGAGTTAACACAATCACAATCTATATTACAGAATCAGCTTGAAAGAGTATCAGATCACCTTTTTGAAAAAGGGTCGATGGTTATTCCTGGTGAAATAGCATATGATCTAAATTACTATTCAGTTAAGTTAACTTCTTTTTCAGGTTCATCAATCTTATCAAATTTCGTAAATGTAGAATTTACTGGTCAAACTTCAGGTGTTGTTGCTAGAGTTGTTAATTCAGATGTAGCAACTTCGTCTGATCCTAATAGTTTATATTTAAAATATGAAACTTCTGGTTCTTCAAACACTTCAACAGCATTTACAGACGGAGAAACTTGTCAAGGTACTACAACTATTGATGGTATATCAACTACTTTAAATTTTGTTGTAGCTTCTACACACACAGGCGCAGCCGCTTCAATTAAACAAGGTGTTTATTATATAAATGGTTTTCAAGTTCAAGTAAGTGACCAAACATTAATACTTGACAAATATACAAATAATCCTTCTTATAGAGTAGGACTATTGGTAACTGAATCATTTATTACTTCTAATGAAGACGCAAGTTTAAATGATAACGCTCAAGGCACTTCAAACCAAAATGCTCCTGGCGCTAACAGATTTAAAATAGATTTAACATTAACTAAAAAAACAATTGCAAGTACAGAGGACGCAAACTTTGTAGAATTATTAAGATTAAAAAATGGTATCTTACAAAACCAAGTAAGAACGACACAATACGGTGTTTTAGAAGATACTTTCGCTAGAAGAACATTTGACGAATCGGGTGATTATTCAGTAAGAGATTTTGATTTAGATTTAAGAGAACATTTACTATCTGGCGATAATAGAGGAATATTTACATCAGCTGCTGGTGGTGATCCTGCTAAAATAGCGGCTGGATTAGGTGCTGGTAAAGCATATGTAAGAGGTTATGAAATACAAACAATAGGAACAACCTTTGTTGAAGTAGATAAAGCAAGAGACTTTGATACTCAACAAAACTTTAAAACAAGATTTGATGTACAAAACTTTGTAGAAGTAAATAATATTTTTGGGTCTCCGGATGTCGGTTTCGTGTCAGGCGATACAGAGGCTTTCAAAAAAGTAAATCTACAAAAAATAGCAACAGGTACTAGAGGTGTTGCATCAGCTTTTGGCGATACAGACATTAATAGAATAGGTGTTGCTAAATCAAAAGGCTTTGAATATAAATCTGGCACGGAATCAGGCGATATACTTTCAAGTAATTCGTTAACAAGTGCTATATTCAAACACTTCCTATTTGATATTGAAATGTATCAACATTTACATTTACTAGGTTTAAAAAATTATACAACAGAGGAAACAATAACAGGTGGTACTTCAGGTGCTACTGCTGAAGTTGCTTTAGATCAATCAGGTGGCGGAGTTGCTTCAGGTATTACAACAGCAAGTCCTTCAGTTGTTACCGTAGTCGGACACGGTTTCTTAAATGGTATGCAAGTTCATATGACAGATGTTGCAGACTCAACAGCTGCTGATATGCAAATAGATAGTTCAACGGTTTCTTTTCCTAGAACATTTACGGTAAGAAATGCTACATCTAATACTTTTGAATTATTTGATGTAGATGGTACAACACCAATAAATGTAACCAATACACCAACTGCTAGTCAACATAGATTTGACCACACCGTAATAGCTGCTAAAAATGTAAATGGTGAATTTGTTCCAGGTGAAACAATTACAGGTTCTATTTCAGGAGTATCAGCTTCTTTACAAGTTGATAGTAGAGGATTTAAAGCAGTTAGAATATATGACTTTAGAGATACAAAACAAGTTTCAATGGCAGGTTCGCCAACATATACTGCCGATCCAGTTTTAGACGCAACAAGTGGTGAAAGTATAATTTTACCAGGTAATATTAATGTAACCTCTGGTTCAACAAGTGTAATTGGTAATGGTACTTTCTTTACCGAAGATTTACAAATCGGTGATAAGATAGAAGTTAACAATGTTAACGGTGCTTCAGTTAGTGCTGTTGTAAAAGAAATTGTTAATAATAGTAATTTAATTACCGAAGAAGCATTTGATGGAGCAAATAATGTCTCTGCTGGTGTATTAAGAAGAGTTAGAGCAAAATTACAAGGTTCTGATAAAAACATTTCTGTATTTTCATTACCTTATGAAACAATTAAATCTTTAAAAACAACTGGTAATTCAGGAATTACAGATACAAGTTTTAAAGTAAGAAGACAATTTACAAGTACATTATCATCAAACGGTGACGCAACAATAACTGCCGGAACAAACGAAACATTTAGTGCTTTACTACAAGGCGACTTTGCTGTTTCTATTATGTCAACTGGTTCTGGTGCTACAGGTGTTTCAGGTGATGTATTAAGTATTACAGGAAACAATCACGAAGGTGATCCAATATTTACACTTGCAGGTTCTCCTACAGGTAAAACATTAACACTAGATTTTGGTGCTAATTTACAAGGGCATAAAATAAAAATTTTAGCAACGGTTGATAGATCAGTTGCAGGTTCTAAAATTAAAACATTAAACAATGATGAGACTTTACAGGTAACATCACAATCAGTTATTGAAAGTGGTACAATACCTCTAGGCAAATCAGATATCTTTAAAGTAGAATCTATTAAAATGGGTACTTCTTTTTCTGCTGACGCATTAGCAAGTGATACAGATATTACAGATAGATTTGATTTAGATAATGGTCAAAGAGATAACTTCTATGATA
>MDSV01106638.1_pt1 | contig 12099 bp, 8 predicted proteins | sample 810851 | NCBI WGS metagenome assembly MDSV01 (sample SAMN05326640, study PRJNA326480) | marine metagenome | isolation source: seawater | place: Atlantic Ocean: North East | collected 2012
CAAGAAAGTTTAGCTTTAGTATTAAAACAATTAAGAGATGCAGAAACTAATGGAAGAGTTATAGCAGAATTTGATTTAGATGTAATTGAATCTAATCCTAGTAATGATACCATTTTGGAGAATGAGGACGAAATTTTAATACCCGTCATAACACAACAAGTATATGTTCAGGGTGAAGTTAGTAATCCTGGAGCAATTAGATATTCGCCTGGTAAAAGTATTAATTTTTATGTAAGTGGTTCTGGAGGAGTTCTAGAGACAGCAGACACAAAGACTATATTTGTTGTTCATCCCAATGGTGAAACTCAAAATATATCCTCAAATAGGTTATCGTTTATTACATCACAAGATAATTTTTTAATGTATCCAGGTTCTATAATATATGTCCCAAAATCATTCGATCCAAATACAACAGAAATCGCATCTATTTGGGCACCAATTTTAAGCAGTTTGGCCTTAAGTTTAGCTTCAATTTCAACTTTAAATAATAATTAAAAATATGAGATTTTTTTTTTAATATTTTTTGGAGTATCGTTACAAGCGCTTTCTTATAAAGATCTATTTTATCCAAGTACAGATCTAACTTACTCTTCTTCATTTAACTCTTTTGGAAGCGTTGGCTTGATTCAATTACCCTCAGCTCATTCTAGACCGGAGGGCTCAGTATCATTTATCTTCAATAAAAATCCAATTTGGAAATATGGAACCCTATCAGTCTCACCTTTTAATTGGCTTGAGGCAAGCTATTTCTACTATAGACCGTCAGATTTATTATGGGGAGCCGCTTCAAAAAAAGGTCAATACTTAGACAAAGGATTCAATGTTAAATTGATTTATAGGTCAAACAACTCTCAATTTCCAAACATTGCACTTGGACTTGATGACTTTGCAGGCACTGGATATTTCGGGAGAGAATATGTTGTTTCGACTAAGGATTTTCAAAATACAAAAGTAACACTGGGTTTGGGCTGGGGAAAATTTACTGGTGAGGGTTCTTTTAAAAATCCACTTTCAAGTGTTTCAGAGAGATTTACTTTTAGACCTGATCCATCAGAAAATGCTGGATTTGCAGGTAAGCCAAGTTACAAAGAGTGGTTTAGAGGAGATGCTGCTTTTTTTGGTGGTCTTGAATATACAATTCCTAATGCAAAGGGCATTAAAATAAAATTAGAGTATGATCCATTTGACTATTTTGATTTCTCTGCAAATTATCGTGTAGATGCTTTAGAGCATATACGAAATAAAGATTCAAAAATTAATTTTGGGTTAAGCTTTCCTATTAATAAATTTCTAACAATTGATACTTCATATATCAAAGGCAACACATTCAATCTAAGCTTTTCATTTGGATTAAATTTTAATGAAGATTACTCAAAAAAGAAAAAGCTTAACTTGAATGTTAAGAAAAATACTGACGAAGTGAAATCTAAAAAAGTATTTTATAAGGAACTTTTATCCAATTTAAATAAAAATGAATTATTTCTTCAAACAGCAAATCTAAATGATAATGGTCGCCTTGACGTATCTGTTTCAACAACAAACTATAGAAATTCAGTTAGATCATCAGCTTATGTTGCTGAAATATCAAAAAAACTAGGAGACTTAAATGAAATTGATTTATCAGTAATTAACGTAAGTCACATTAATGCAGGAATAGAACTAAATAATATAACTTACATAGCAAATTATTTTGAAGAAGAAAGCAATATTCCTGTTGAAGTTGCTATAAGGAATACAAGTATAGATTCTGGAAATCCTTTAGTTATTCAGAACCATGAATTTAAACCAAGAGTTCCATTTCCACTTTATTTTGGTACCTTTAACCCTTCTGTAGTTTCTCATGTTGGCTATCCTTCAAAGTTTTATCTTGGTGGAATCAATTTAGACTATTTAGGAGAGCTACAATTTAATAGAAACTTAATATTCTCTTTTCTCTTAAGTCAAAGAATATATGGTAATCTTGATGAAACCATATCCAGACCAGACTCTCAATTAGAAAATGTTAGAACGGGAGTTGTTAATTATATTAAAGAGGACGATATAAAAGTAACGAATATGCAGATGGATTACATTTTTTCTCCTTATAAAGATATATATGCAAGAATCACAGGTGGAATATTTGAAACAATGTATGCAGGTTTAGGTGTTGAATTTTTATATAAACCCTTTGATAAAAAATACTCATTTGGTATAGAACTATTTGATGTAAAACAAAGATCATATAAGCAAAGATTTGATTTTTTAGAATATAGAACAACAACTGGACATTTTAGTTTTGATTATCAATTACCAATGGGAATAATTGCCAACTTAAGTCTTGGTAGATATCTTGCAAAAGATGATGGATATACTTTAGATTTGAGCAGGAGAACAAAATCAGGATTTTTAACTGGCTTTTATTTTACAAGAACTGACGTACCTGCTGAGTTGTTTGGTGAGGGTAGTTTTGATAAAGGTTTTTATTTTCAATTCCCATTAGATATATTCTCAAATGACTATAGAGGTGATTACACTACATTTAAGTTTGCTCCTTTGACTAGAGACGGAGGTGCAAAATTAATATATGAAAAAAGCCTCAGAGGACTTATATATAATTCAACTTATAGTGACTTAAATGAACAATGGAACGGTTTAAATTAAATAAATTATTAGTAAAAAAAAGCGGGTTATCCCGCTTTTTTTTATCAGTTACTAATTAATTTCCAGTAGTAGTTGTTGTAGTTGTACTTGTAGTCGAAGTTGTAGATGTACTTGTTGTCGTTGTTGTACTTGTATCTTCATCTTCTTCACCAGTAGTGGTTGTAGTAGTTGTGCTTGAAGCATCATCTTCTTCTTCACCAGTAGTGGTTGTAGTAGTAGTTGTGCTTGAAGCATCATCTTCTTCACCTGTAGTGGTTGTTGTAGTAGTTGTGCTTGAAGCATCATCTTCTTCACCAGTAGTGGTTGTAGTAGTTGTGCTTGAAGCATCATCTTCTTCACCAGTAGTGGTTGTAGTAGTAGTTGTACTAGTATTTGTCGACGGTGTAGGCGCAGGCGTTGGTGCAGGCGTTGGTGCAGGCGTCGGAGCTGGAGTAGGCGCAGGCGTCGGAGCTGGCGTCGGAGCTGGTGTTGGGGCTGGCGTCGGAGCTGGAGTAGGCGCAGGCGTCGGAGCTGGAGTAGGCGCAGGCGTCGGAGCTGGTGTTGGGGCTGGCGTCGGAGCCGGTGCTGGTGCTGGTGTTGGAGCTGGTGCTGGCGTAGCCTTATCATCTTCACTTGCAGCCAATATAGCTGCTGCTGCTGCTACCGCTGCAGCAATTGCACCAGGACTAAGAGGTTCATCTGGTATAACCTTTTCATCGCCAGTATTAGAACCATCATCGGCTTCATGATTATCTGCTTGAATATTATTTGGTAGAAAACCATAAAAGAACGCAAATATGGTTCCCCATAATACTTTAAACCTTGATTTTATAAATTTTGCCATTATTTTCCTCTTTTTTAACCCCTAATTACGATATTAAATCATAAAAATGTTTTTTGTTCCATAAATAAAGTGTTTCAGTTATGCAACATAATTATGTTTCAAAAAAAAACATTATATTATTAATGTTCAACTATTATAAGTATTTTTAATAAATAAGATAGTTTTATAGAGCATGTATAAGTATTATCTGCAATTATTATGCCAATTATTTATTGATTATGGTCGGGATGGCCGGATTTGAACCGACGACCACTACACCCCCAGTGTAGTGCGCTACCAGGCTGCGCTACATCCCGAATATTACTACATTTAAGTTATAATATTGATATATAAACAATATCACACCAAGTCTAATGAAAAAATTATATTTAATTACATTTATTTCTTTTTTCGTTTCTTTGCCAGGAGATGAATATACTATTTCAACATCTTCAGGAGATGTAAGTGGCTCAAACAAAAATAGAGTTATCGTTTGGGAAGATATTCCTTATGCCCAGCCGCCCGTTGGTTATTTGAGATGGAAAGCTCCAAGAGAAATCTCATCTCCTGCAACTATAAAGCCTATTAACAATAATTTTTGTGTTCAAAGACCTTCCTCACTGGGTGGAGTGGATGGAGATGGAGATTATGTTGGAAATGAAGATTGTCTTTACCTTGATATTTTTGCGCCTAAAAAAGTTAGTTTAGAAAAATTGCCAGTTATGTTTTGGATTCATGGGGGTGGAAATACATCTGGTTTAAAAGATTTATATGATTTTTCTAAAATGGTAAGAAAGCATAATGTCATTGTTGTGAGAATAAATTATAGATTAGGACCTTTTGGCTGGTTTTATCATCCTGCTATTCAAAATATGCAAACTGAACTAGATAAGACATCGAATTTTGGTACCTTAGACATAATTGCTGCTTTAAAGTGGGTTCAAAATAATATTAATCTTTTTAATGGGGATAAAGGCAATATTACTATTTTTGGTGAATCAGCTGGAGGCCATAACGTTTTGTCACTAATTGGTTCTAAAAAAGCTGAAGGACTTTTTCACAAGGCAATATCTATGTCAGGATATACAACTTCCATAAGTACTGACGACGCATATAGACAAATAACCAAATCATCAACTTCTGATTTTTCAAGCTGGGAAATTGTGAACAAAATTATTGAAGATCAAGACATAACAAAAAAACAAAGTGAAATGTCAAATGAAGAAATTAGAAATATTTTAAAGGATTTATCTACATATGATTTCTTTAAGCACTATGTTGATAGAAAAACCTATCAAGAACTACCACTTACTACTTCTGATGGAATAGTTATCTCTGAGAATGGTCTTCAAAATTCATTATCAGATAAAGATTTTGTAAATAAAGTTCCAACTATTGCAGGGTCAAATTTAGATGAAGTAAAACTTTGGTTATCTACAGCTGAGTATTTTATTGACGCAGATTATTCTTTCATTGGATCAATAATCGGATTACCCAAGGTTGTATTAAAAGATAAAGATGCATTTGAAGCATTTAATCATTATAGAAGTATGGCTTGGAAGATAAGAGGAGTGGATGATCCATTAAATAGTTTTATAAGGACTGGAAACGAAGAACTTTATGCATATAGGTTTGATTGGGATGATCATAGAAGATTATTCGTAGCAGATTTTAAGAATCTTATTGGTGCAGCTCATGCAACTGAGATCCCATTGCTTACAGGGAGCTATGATTTGGTGGGTGGATATCCTTTGTCGGACTTAATTTATCCATCAGGAATTTCTAAATTTTATACCTCAAGAAACATGATGAGATTTTGGACAAATTTTGCAAAAAATGGTGCTCCTGGGAAATCAACTAATGGAAAAAATTGGAAAAGTTATAATGAACAAAGAAATTTTATGATTATTGATAAAAAGAGCAATCTAAAGATGCAAACTGATAACATTTCATATGAATCTCTTGCAAAGGAATTATATAAAGATAAAAGGGTAAGTAGTTTAGAAAAGTGTGTAATATTGCTTCAAATGTTTACATTCGTTGGTAATGATATTTATGAAGACGAAATACAAAATTATCCTGGACAGTGCAATAGAAAAGATTCAGAGCAGTTTTTAAAAGATAACGCTAGTTTTATAGACTATGCGGGTAGTTAGGTATTTTTGAATATATTTTTAAGCTTAAGTACATCCATATCTTTTATTTTAATTAAATCAGCAAGCCTTCTTATAAGACGCTCTTCATCTACATCAAGTTTTCCATCAGCATAGGCTATTTTCCACATAAATTTTAGTAAGGATAATTTCTCATCTTTTGTATAGTCATTATTGATATCTTCAACAAATTCATAAAAAGATACGCTGTCTTTACTATATTTTTCAATAATTTCTAATATTTCATCTTCATCTTTGTTTACTTTATTAGAAATAACTTTTATTTCCTCCATAAGAACTTCTAGCTCATTGTCATCAATCTCTCCATCAGACCTTGCTATCTCATAAGCCAATACAGACGCAGTAAGTTCTATTTCAAAATCTGAACTTTGTTCTTGAGTTTCTAACTTTTTTTTCTTAAAAAAATTAAACATTTTTATCTAATACAGTTTTAGTAATTATGAGATATATCAGTGAGAAGATACAGAATGCAAAAAAAGATATGTATGCTTGACCACTATAATTTTGTTCTATTATAAAACCTATTGAAGAAAGCATCACTGATAATATTATAAATATATAAAGTATTTTTTTAGGTTTAATTCCGAAATTGAGGAGCTTATGATGCAAATGATCTCTTCCAGGATCAAATGGCCCAATGCCTTTCATAATCCTGGAAATCATTACATTTATACAATCAACCAGAGGAATAGCTACTAACCAAAGAGTAGTTACAGGGTTGAGTAAATATGGATTATTTAAGTTTTGAGTATACTCAATACAAAGAAATGCAACTAGAAAACCTAATATATTTGAACCGCTATCACCAAGAAACACTCTCCTTTTTTTTCCTAAAAATCCCATGTTGTATGCAAGAAATCCTAAAATTGAACCAATGGGTATTAATAGTCCATATGAAAGATTACCAAATAGAGTAATAAATATAATAGGTACTAGAGCAAAAGCTGCACATATTCCATTAAGACCATCAATCATGTTAAATGCATTCATTAGACCAACTACACAAAATATTGTAAAAGGTATAGCAAAGTTACCTAAGTAAATATCTCCAGTATTCAAAAGATTTCCAACATTCGATATATATTCCTCGCTCATCATGATCATTAAAAATACAATTGAGGATTGAAAAATTAATCGATATATAGCCCTTATGCCAATAAAATCATCAAATACCATAAAAATTAATATTAAAAACATACATAAAAAAGCTGCTATAGAGGTATTGTTAATTTTTACGTTATTTAAATCAGTATTTATAGGTGTAAATTGATTTGATTTTATTTCATTGTTTGCAGATATTTCATAGATATCCCCAGATTCGGACAAATAAAACTTTTCAGAACCATCTGGCAAGATAACCTTAAATTTATTTTCTGAGATAGGAATTATTTCTAAGGACGAATCAGTAATATTTTCATTTGTTGTGTTATCTTTAATAATTACATTTATGTTCTCATTGTTTTTATTATCTAGGGATAAATTGTAATTCTTATTATCAACTTCATAATTCTTAGTTATCAATCCATCATTAAAAATTGAATTTTTTAAGAATCCTTTTTCACCAAGATCTATACTGTAATTTGCATCAGTAAAATCTGTAAGAAGCATACCACTTACTAAAATGCTACAAAATATACCCAGTCCTCCTGTGAGAGCAGTTTCGTTAAAGTGGAATTTTCTGCTTTTATCTGGAATATCAATTAAAATTTTATTTTTTTTTGCAATATTCCTAAAAAAGCCGTTAAATACTATTGAAGCGAAAAATGCTAGTAGTAAAATAGATATAGCTAATGTGTTCGGCATTTTTTTAAATTTAATTTAGCAGGTTACATTATATGAAATTCTTTATTAATAACTACTTATTTATGATTAAAAAAAATTCATTTTTTATAATCATAATTTCATTTTTTACCACATTTTTGTTTTCTCAAGATATTAATAATTTAAATCTTCCAGAGAACTTTAAAATATCAGTTTTTGCTGATGGGCTTGATAGCCCAAGACAAATAACTGAAACTGAAAGTGGATACATTATTGTAGGCTCAAAGAAGGGCGACAAAATATATGCAATTAAAGATAGAAATAGTAATGGATCTGCAGAGATAAAGGTCTTAATTGCGGAAGGACTTCAAAATCCTACAGGTGTTGCAATGAAAAATGGAGACTTATATTTTTCTGAAATTGATAAAATTTGGATTATTAAAGATATTGATAAGTGGTTAATATCTAACTCAAATATACTTCCTGAAAAAAATATTTATATGGATGATTTGCCTGATGAAACTTGGCATGGATTTAAATATCTAGGATTTGGACCAGATGGAAATCTTTATATACCTGTTGGTGTCCCATGTAATATATGTATTGAACCTCAAACAAAAGATAAAAGGTTTGCTGCTATTCATAAGTATGAAGATGGTAATTTAGTTACTGTAGCAGAGGGAGTTAGAAACAGTGTTGGTTTTGATTGGCATCCTGTAACTCAAAAATTATATTTTTCTGATAATGGTAGAGATTGGATGGGAGATGATTCGCCATCTTGTGAACTAAACGTTGTTGAAAATGATGGAGATTTTTTTGGTTATCCCTATAAACATGCTACCGATGTGATTGATCCAGAATTTGGAGATTTAATTCCAACTCTTGATAAAGAGTTTATTGATCCTATTGCCGAGTTAGGACCTCATGTTGCTCCATTAGGTATTACGTTTTATGACAGTAATTTATTTCCTTCTAAATATAAAAATAGTATTTTTATTGCTTTGCATGGATCTTGGAATAGGACTAAAAAATCGGGTTATAAAGTAATTTTTGTTGAACTTGATGATAATGGAAACTATGTCAGACAAGAAGACTTTATAACTGGATGGCTTGATAATGAACAAGCATGGGGAAGACCAGTTTCACCATTTGTAATGAGTGATGGATCACTTTTAATTTCTGATGATAAGCATAATGTTATATATCGTGTAACCTATTCTGGCTAATGAATAAAAATGAGTATTCTCAAGAACTGAGATATGCAGTCGATGCTGCATTAAATGCTGGAAAATATTTACTAAAAAATAAATCGAAGCTAAATTTAAAGATAGACAGCGATCCCAAAGATACAAAGTTAAAAGCAGATATTGAAGCTGAAAATTTAATTAAACAATCAATAAGTTCTATCTCAAAATACCCGATTTTAGCTGAGGAGAGTGGAAAATCTGATGAAAATTTAGGCGAGACCTTTTGGGTTATTGATCCTTTAGATGGAACTGCAAATTTTAGTAGAGATATACCAATCTGCTGTGTATCAATTGGTCTTGTATGCAATATGAAACCACTACTAGGAGTAATTTACGATTTTAATAATGACGACTTATATAAGGCTAATAATATAACTAAAGAAGCTTTTTTAAATGATAAAGAAATTAAAGTTTCAAAAATAGATAGAAAAAATGAAGGAGTTTTAGTCACAGGATTGCCTGTGAACACAAATTATGATCATGATTCACTTAAAAAAATGATTGAAGACATGCAAACCTGGAAAAAAGTAAGAATGATTGGTTCTGCTGCAATTGCTTCATGTTATATAGCATCGGGGAAAGCAGAACTTTATAAAGAAAATGGAGTGTTTTTATGGGACATTATTGCTGGTGCTGCAATAATCGAATCTTCTGGTGGTATTACAAAAATAAATAATGTTAAGGATGACTTTCAAGTAGATATAGTTTTCTCAAATTCACACATTTCAGAGTAGTTTATGAAAAGTTTAGTTTGGTTCAGAAATGATCTAAGAATTGATGACAATGAAGCTCTCAAAAATGCTTGCATGATATCTTCTGAAGTTCATTGTGTTTATTTATATTCATTAAATCAAAATGAGTCTCATAATGAAGCTAATTGTAAAACTCACTTTATTATTGAAAATCTTAAAAGCTTGGAAGAAGATCTGGGACGACTTAATATTCCATTAACTGTTATTGATTCAAATGATTTTTTGGATGATTCGAACAAAATTCTTCAAATAGCAAGAGAAAGAAACTTACAACATGTCCTCTGGAACAATCAAGTTGGGTTTGATGAAATTCAAAGGGACGATATGTTAAAAAAAGTTTTAGATGAAAATAATATCAAACATTCTAGCTATGAAAATGGCTTGGTCTACTCGCCTGGAACATTGAGAACTGGAGATGATAGACCATATTCTGTATTTACACCTTTTAAAAGAAAATGGATTGAAAAATTCAATATAGATCTTCTCGATATTGAATTTAATCACACTCCAAAAAATAATACTGATATCAAATCTAACGTAACATCCTTTGATTTTAAATTGAAAAAAACCCATTGTGTAGATATGTCACTATGGCCTGTTGGTGAGAAGGAGGCCAATAACAGACTTAATTATTACTTAGATCAAAAAGTCTTAAGATATTCTAAAGACAGAAATGACCCAATAATAGATGGAACAAGCAGATTATCACCTTATTTTGCATCAGGAGTAATTTCTCCTAGGAGATGTATTTTAGAAGCATTAAAAAGAAATAATTTTGAATTAGATTCCAACGAAATTGGAATAGTAAAGTGGATTGATGAAATTGTATGGAGAGAGTTTTATAAAAACATAATGTTCTGTTTTCCTAGAGTTAGCAAAGATAAACCTTTTCAAGAATATACAGTAAACATCAAATGGAGGCATGATGAAAGTGAGTTAAATGCATGGAAAAATGGAGAAACTGGTTTTCCAATTATTGATGCTGCAATGAAGCAGCTTAAAACTGAGGGCTGGATGCATAACAGATTAAGAATGGTTACAGCAATGTTCTTCACTAAAAATATGCTTCATGACTGGAAAATTGGTGAGGCATTTTTTATGCAAAATCTAATGGATGGAGATTTTTCATCAAATAATGGAGGCTGGCAATGGAGTAGCTCAACTGGGACAGATGCCGCACCATACTTCAGAATTTTTAATCCCCTAACACAATCAAAAAACTTTGATAAGAATGGATTATTTATAAAAAAATATATTAGTGAGCTTGAAGATTTAGATGCTAAAGAAATTCATAGTCCTGCTTCAAATATTCGATCTCATCTTGGTTATCCTGAACAAATATTAGATTTAAAAGAATCAAGATTAAGAGCAATTGAAGTATTCAATAGTGCCAGAAATTAATTATTTTTTTTTCTAGTTTAGTATTATTCACTTATGTATACTTAACCTAATTTTTGAGGTAAACAATGTCTGAATATCTGAGCGACTTAGAAATTGCAAATTCTGCAAACAAAAAGAATATTGTTGAAATCGCAGATTCAATAAGCATCAAAAAAGAAAATTTAATCCGTTTTGGGGAAGATAAAGCAAAGCTTTCCCATAACTTAATTAAATCAGTTTCAAATAATGAGAATGGAAAATTAATACTTGTTACAGCAATTTCACCTACTCCTGCTGGAGAGGGAAAGACAACTACAAGTGTTGGATTAGTAGATGGTCTTTGTCATATTGGAAAAAAAGCAATGATTTGCCTAAGAGAACCAAGTTTAGGACCATGTTTTGGTATGAAAGGTGGTGCTGCAGGAGGGGGATATGCTCAAGTTATACCTATGACAGATATAAATTTACACTTTACTGGAGATTTTCATGCTATTGGTGCAGCACATAATCTTCTATCAGCTTTAATTGATAATCATATTCATTGGGAGAATGAACTTAATATTGATCCAAGAAGAATAACTTGGAAAAGAGTTGTTGATATGAATGACAGATCACTTAGAGATATTACATGCGGTCTTGGCGGGACTGGAAATGGAATACCGCGACAAAGCGGATATGATATCACTGTAGCTTCAGAAATAATGGCTGTATTTTGCTTAGCATCAGATTTAGATGATTTGCAAACAAGAATTGGAAATATTGTTATAGGTTATTCAAAGAAAAATGAACCTGTTAAAGCAAAAGAACTTAATGCAGATGGAGCTATCACAGCACTATTAAAAGATGCATTTCAACCAAATCTGGTTCAAACATTAGAAAATAATCCTGCTCTGATGCACGGAGGACCCTTCGCAAATATAGCTCATGGCTGCAATTCAGTAGTTGCTACAAAAACAGCATTAAAATTAGCAGACTATGTTGTAACTGAGGCAGGTTTTGGTGCTGACTTAGGAGCTGAAAAGTTTTTTAATATTAAATGCAGAAAATCAGGTCTTAAACCCGACGCTGTTGTATTAGTTGCAACTACAAAAGCATTAAAAATGCATGGTGGCGTAAAAAAAGATGAACTTAGTATAGAAAATGCTGATGCAGTATTAAAAGGATGTGAAAATCTTGCGAAACACATTGAGAATATTGAGAAATTTGGCGTACCTGTTGTTGTTGCTATTAATGATTATGTAACTGATACAAAAAAAGAGCACGAGCAGATAATTAATTTTTGTAAAAATCTTGGAGTGCAATGCAAAATATCATCCCACTGGGAAAAGGGCGGTGAAGGTGCA
>MDSV01053243.1_pt1 | contig 12097 bp, 9 predicted proteins | sample 810851 | NCBI WGS metagenome assembly MDSV01 (sample SAMN05326640, study PRJNA326480) | marine metagenome | isolation source: seawater | place: Atlantic Ocean: North East | collected 2012
GTATTTAGATCTAACACTGCTACTACAGACTGACTACCTACAGCGTCAGACATATCTTTGATTAAAGAGGGTTTAGAAATAATCGATGAGCTAACTGCTACCTTTTCAACACCCATATCTACTAGTCTACTCATTTGATCAACAGTAGTAACTCCCCCTCCATAGCAAAGTGGCATCCTACATTCAGAAGCAAGCTTAGCAATTAAGTTAAAGTCTGGACCGGTTTGCTTAATGCTTGCATCAATATCTAGAACGATTAATTCATCTGCTTCTTTCTCGTTAAAAATCCTAACTGCATTTATTGGATCTCCTACATATTTGGGATCCTTAAACAAAGTTGTTTTTACCAAACCGCCATTATGGATAAGAAGACAAGGAATTATTCTTGGTCTAAGCAAATTAACTCTCCGAAAATTTTTTAAGTAATTCCTGTCCCCATCGGTGACTTTTTTCTGGATGGCACTGGACTCCAACAATATTCTCATGCTTGATTACAGAATGAAAATCAAACCCATAATTTGTTGTTGCTAAGACATCACTATCTTCGAGTGCTTCGAAATAATAAGAATGAAGAAAATATAATTGTGGCACTTCACTGTCTTCGAGCTTAAAGAGTTTTCCAGTATTCTTTACAGATAATTGATTCCATCCCATATGAGGCATTGGCAAAGCATTGCTTTCTTTTTTATTAATAAAACTTTTAACATTGCCTGGGATCCAACCTAAGCCTGGTGTGCCCCCCTCTTCTGAAGAAAAAGCCAACATATGCATACCAACACAAATACCCATAATTGGAAGCTTCTTTTGCAAAACCAGCTCCTCTAACTGAGGCCTTAAGCCTGACTCATCAAAACATTTCATCGCATGATCAAAGTGGCCGACGCCTGGCAAAATTAGATGTGATGAATCTTTGAGATCTTCAGAATTAGACGCACGTTTTGCAGGAATTCCGAGTCTGTCAAATAAGTTGAGAAAAGCCTGAATATTGCCAATGCCATAGTCGACAATTCGTATCATTTTAGAAACCTTTTTTCTAAACCGATAGTATGCATAAAGTTGGCCCCTTTTCTAATTAGCCAACGTTTGTTCTTATAGTCCTTGTAGGTTTTATTTGGTATTTGTAACAGAATTTTTAATTCTTCAATTTCTAAGCCTAATTTATGAGCCACATAGGCGAATTCCTGATCAAGAAAATGCTCATCCATTTCAGGTTGTGATATTCGATTTAATGCTTCATCTCTAGACATCTGGCCAGTCATAATTAAGCTCGAGAAATGGGCACGCCTTTTATGATATCCAAATCTTTGAGGTAACCAATAATCCTCGTAAAACCTAGTGAATCTTGATTCATGATGTTTGTGCTGAAAACTCTTCCAACCAAATTTTTGATTCAATTCACTTTCAGCATCAGTTTTAATATAATCAACCAAATTCAATGGATGATGAACTCTCATGCCCAAAATTTTCTGATAAAAAAACTTATATCTGATTATATCTACTAACGGAAACTCGCTGTTGCTCTGTCCATCACCACATTCAGACCAGATATCATTGAATAACATTTTATCAATTCCAAGATAACCGCCCCATTCTTCTGGCTCTCTACAACATTCTGTTGAGTAATTTGATCCAGTCATAATATGTTTAACTTTATGCTTGCGAGCAAACCTATAAAGACCAGAAAAAAATGCTGCATCCTGGACAAGATCTTGATCAGGAATTCCTGATCTCAAAAATGCAACTTGCATCCTTTTCACTGACTCCCAATTTACTACATCAGTATATAAATCTAACCCTAATCCATTGATAAGCTTCTCGATATTCCCGACAGCTTTATCAGTATTCCATCCTGCATCAACATGAAATAAAAGAGGTCGAAGCCCCATTTTTTCAACAGCAACATATGCGGTGTAAGAACTATCTAATCCTCCGCTCAACCCAATAATACAATCAAAATCCTGATCTTCATTTCCTTCTTTTATTTCTTTAGCCATTAATTGAAGACTATGATCATCATCAGAGCCTCTAATCCAAGAGGGTTCGATAACATTATCAAAGTTCATGCAATGGGAGCAGAGGCCCACTTCATTAAAATAAATCCCTGGATCTGAAGTATCCATAATGCAGCGAACACATATTTGATAATTTTTCATAATTTGAACTCTACTAACTGACTAATGTATAAGTTTTTTTGAGAAATTCCCATGTTTCATTTGAGCATTTGCCCCATGAATAGTTTCTAGACAAATGTTCAGCTCTATCGCCTAAAAGACTTCTGAGACTATTATCATTTATAAGTTTTTCTATTGCTGATGCAATTGTATCTGGATCTTCTGGGTTAAAGTATAAACCAGCATCTTCAAGTACTTCTGGCATTGGCCCTCTATCTGAACATGCAATTGGCATTCCAGCTGCCATGGCTTCCAATAAAGTATTCGGCATATTTTCGCAACTTGAAGCAAATATAAAAATATCTGAAGCGTTGAGCAGTTCAGGAATCTTCTTGTGAGCAACAAATGGAAAGATCTCTATAAAACTGGCTTGAGGATCACATTTATCTACCTGTTTTAGTAGCCTATCAAACGCAATACCAGAGCCACCTCCAACTAACTTTAATTTAATATTATAATTCTTGGAATAAAGCAATTCTGCTGCAGAAACAACATGCCATTGATGTTTATATAAGTCGATATTTGAGACATATAGTAGAGTTAATGGTTCAGTTGATTTTTTATTTCTTTGATTATCTTTTTCTTGTTGCCTAAAATTATCCCCTATACCATGAGGTATTAAGCCGATATTACTTAGTTTTCCACAATGCTTCTGAATTATATCAGCAGCATACTGCGTGAGAAAAATAGCCCCATCAGCCCTTCTCAAGGAAGCACTCTGAATGTATCTAAGAAGAAGAAGCCTAAACCGTGAAGTGCCGATACCATAACGTTGAATCTCTCCTGTCTCGTAAGAAAGCATATCTCTACTCATAGTGACAGCTGGTGATATAGGGCTCATAGCTCCTGCGTCAGTATTCAGAAGAATGTCACACTCAGCTTTCTTGAATTCATATTTGAATAAGAATATCTGCCAAAATAACTGATAAATAATAGATTTTTCAAGTAACGGTGGATTATGTTTTTTTAACCATGGCTTGTTTGGCAATTTGTCTAATAACGATTTATAAGACCAAACATGGACTTCTGAAATACCATGCAATTGTGGCTTACCCTCATTAATTATGCCAATTAGATGCGCTACTGATCCTCCAGATCTATTTCTACTTGCATCAATAGCTACATGAAGACCTTTTTTATTTTGTTTTAAACTAATATTTTGCATTTCTGGCTTTAAAGATATTCTATTGCCTTAAATTAATATGCTAATGTCAAAATTTGTCTGTTATTTTATAAAATCAATTTTTCGTAACTCATCAATCAGCTCCATAATGTCGTCTCCAAAGTTCGAACTGAACTAATGCAAAAAGTTTTTCTCCATTATTAAAGCCAATATCCTGTCCGTTGAGAAGTTTTGTTAACGTTTTTCTATCAAAAATAACATCCTTATCGGTCAATACATCCCAAAAAAGATCTCTGTATGGGCCAGACTTCAACCACTCATTAAGTGGGATAGAGAATCCCTGTTTTCTATTCAAATCAAACTTATTAGGTAATATTTTATCAGCCAACCTTTTCAACATAATTTTCTTAGTATTGTTTCTAACCTTTAGATGCGAAGGTATCTTAGAAAAAGAAAATTCAATTAAATCTAAGTCAAGAAAAGGCGCTCTGACTTCGAGTGAATGGGCCATGCTAGCCCGATCTATCTTAACCAAAATATCTTCTGGTAAATAATTACAAAAATCCATCCTAGTAGCAGACTGCATTAAATCTTGTTCTGATGGAATTCTTTGTCGCCAAATAGATTCAGCATCTTCGGGATAATCATATTCTGGTAAAAGTTCTGATCGAGTAACTGGATCAAAATAATTAGCAGTCATAGGTAAACTAGCATATAAATTTTGATCTAGACAACGAAGATAATTTCTTAGTTTAGAGCCAAAAGGCAGTAATTTAGAGCCTGATACAATTATATTTCTAATGAGTGAAGGAGTTAAGCCAAAATATTTTTGCAACAATAATAATCGAGAGTAGTGATTATATCCTCCAAATAATTCATCCCCAGCATCTCCCCCTATGACTACTTTGCAGTGTTTCCTTACCAACTCTGATAAGACCCAAGTGGGAATCATAGAAGAATCAATAATAGGTTCATCAAATTGTTTAACTATCTGGGGGATTAAATCAGCAGTATATTCATCTGCAGCAAGCTCTGTATGATCTGTTTCAAAATGATCAGCTATCAATCTGGCATGCTGGGCTTCGTTTGTTTGTCCATACCCGGGAAAAGTTATTGTAAATGTACGTACATTTTTAGCCCGCCTTGCAGCCATTGCGGTTACCAAGCTTGAGTCAATACCGCCACTAAGTAACACCCCTAAAGGAGCATCAGACACCATTGATCTTGCTACAGCTACCTCGAGTAAATTCTCCAAATCATCCAATAAACTTAATTCAAAATTTTCACTGTATAGTTCATTTGAACTATTTCCATCAAACTCTGGAACTCTCCAATATGGCCAAACTTTCATAGAACCCTTAGTTACATCAAAAACCATTGCATGCGCTGGTGGCAGCTTATTAAAGCCTTTTAAAATACAAAGATCTCCAGGAATAAACCCCATGGATAAGTAACAATCTAATGCAAGAGGATTTGTATTTTTTGACAAAGTATCATCAGCTAATAAGCCTTTAAGTTCAGAAGCAAATTTTAGACAGCCATTTTTAAAGTTATAGAATAATGGCTTTTGGCCTGCCGGATCCCGGGCCAGGAATACCCTTTTTGACTTACCGTCATAAATTGCGAAAGCAAACATGCCATTTAAGTGTGTAAGACAATCGGTTCCCCAATAATCATAGGCTGCTAATATAACTTCTGTGTCGCTTGTTGATTTAAAAACATAACCATATTTAGTTAGTTTTTCTCTCAAATCCAAAAAGTTGTATATTTCACCATTAAAAACAATGGAAAGATCTCGTTCTTTATCCTGCATTGGCTGATGTCCTGAAACAGATAAATCGATAATTGACAACCTGCTATGCCCAAAACCAACTCTTCCATCATCAGACCACCATTCTCCTGCATCATCAGGTCCTCGGTGCTTTAAAAAAGCTCTACCTGATTTAATCCATGACCGATCCTGAACTGGATCTTTGGATGCAGTTCCAACTAAGCCACACATATGAGGAAATAAAATATTATAATTATTCTTCTTATTTTAAAGGTTTTCTACCTTGAGCAACAATACCATTGTCGCCATAGAATACGCTAACATTATCAAATGAAATTTCTTGGAACCATGTTTTTATTGTTGAGATGGTTTGTGGATGATCATGCTCAGGAGAATAAATATCGAATGTATCTAATATTGCCCATTCTTCATTAATACTTTTATCTAAGCCCAAATGAGAAAATTCCACAATCGGAATTAAGCGAGATCCTAGTCGCCCTAGGTATTTTCTTGCAATTCTTGAGACTGGAATTAATTTAGGAACTACTTTAGAAATAATATTATATAAAGTTTCTTTTTTTATTCTTTTAGTAATAGGACGAAGCATATATTGCCACGAAAATATATGATGCCATTTGAAAGCATAGTGATCTATATATAAATACCCTCCTGGCTTGACTTTCTGAGCTAAGCTTTTGAATGCTTTCTCTGGATTAGGAGTGTGCTGAATAACTCCTAGACAAAAAACATGATCAAATTCATCATCCTTAAATGGAATATTAAAAATATCTCCCTGAAATATTTTTAGGTTTGTGGATTCACCATTATTTTTGTAATTAGCTTCTACAGCATTGGAATAGTCAAAAGAGTATACATTGGCAGAAGTTTTAGTTAAGACTTCAGTAAAGCGGCCCGCCCCAGACCCAGCTTCAAGTATGTTTCCACTAACATCATTTAAATCATCCCAGAAAGTGGCTTTCTTGATTCGGTCTTCAGATATTCTTGTTTTCGTATAGCTATCTAATTGAGTGGCTTGGTATTTATTCCATTGAAAACCAAAGGATGCACTGTAGTTTTCAAGTGAAGTTAATCTTGGTATATCAAAAATTACGGGGAATTTTTCGTTGCAATTATTGCACTTAAGAATAGATTCTCCATTATTATCAGTTTTCTCTTCTAAAAACCCCGCTTTGCATACTGGGCATTGAAAAGTAATTAAATTATCTTGATTAATCATTAGGGTAAAAAATATTTCTATTACTAATTATTCTAATTTAGAAATTATAGTAATTCTTAAATTTATTCTGTGATTATATGCTTCTATGCCGATGATTAATATCACTGAGACAAATTTTTAATAAATGGACGACCATGAAGAATAAACCATGCGAATATTAAAGCAGTGTAAATGCCAAAGAGAAAAGAAAACCCAGACATCAGATCACCCCTCAAGAGAAATAGAAATATACCAAGGAATGTCACATACCTCCACATACCCATAGTTGCTGCACTTGAGAAATAATTTTCTTCTCTAAAATTTTGGTACTTGTTTATAACATGAAACCTAGTATCTTCTTTACCACAGAATGCACCCACCAATAAAAAAATAAAGCAGACTCCAAACAAGCCAAAGTTAATATAAGCTTCAGCCATTAATGGCATTGAGAAATTGTCAAATTCAATAGGAAATCTTTCAGAAATATACTCATAGGCTATAAAATCACCTGAACCTATAGGTTTGTCAGGCCATATTGATCTGGGGACCCAAAATAAAATGGCACCCAATAATTGTGAGCCAAACACTAGCCCTTCTCTCTCTATATATCCAACTGCGTGCCCAAACATCTCGAATCCATCAAAATGTCCTTGATAAAAATAGCTTATACCTGCAAAAACTACTTCTCCATCTGGAGAAAAAGCTCCTCTGAGCACATTCTGTAACTCTGAGCCAAAAACCCCAGCGAATAGTAAACTGCCAAAAACTATCGGATGCCTAATCAGTGCCTTTCTAAAAAGAATTATAAAGAGGCCAAAATATAGGAAGAAGATAATACTTCTTGCTCCAGAGAGAGGTCCAATGATTAAAAATACTGAAACTGACAAAAGTGCTAATGAAAACTTTAGCAATGGGCGATTATAGCCCCCCATAACAGCATAAAGACAAAATGAAAAACCAAAAAATAGTAATGGTCTTACAAAATATTCAACCAACTGATATGTAGATGAAAATGAATTATTAAACATTGTACTAATAATTGATGAAGTAAAATGAAAGCCATAGATTAGGGTTAGGGTCACAGAAAGTAACGCAGCCGTAATGGAAAACAAAAATACGCGATTTCCATCAATAAAAAAATTTGGTCTAAATGACGAAGATCTTCCAAGTGCTTGAAAGCTATATTTAATCTTTTGTTTATATTTTTGAGCCGTTATAACGTAGCTTAAAATAAAAAAAATGTACGCTAAAAATATTGCCAATGTCAGAGTAAAGAAATTTTTAACATCAAAGTCATAAAGCCAAATTCCTGCAAATGCTTGCATAACAGGTGCTAAACCCATAAACACGAAGGCATAAAACCAAAATACTACCCTCAGAGAGATACCATCTATTGATATACTTCGCCAAAGTAATATTGAGGATATTGTCCAGCTTATAGAAAACAGATAGATACCTAAATTTCCTAAAAGTGACTCTTTACTGGTTAGTGATACATCAATATATAGCTCAAAAGCAGCATTAGAAATTATAGCTTGAGTAAACAACAAGATCATAAATATGATAACTAGCTTAAAATTTTTGATGTTTACTAAGATTTTTATTCTTTCCCTCCAATCTTTTCTAGAAAGTTTTGCAAGATCTTTTCTTTAGAGAAAATACTTTTGAATATCTGACCACTATTTATACCCATCTTTTTCCACCTTGGAGCCATATCTAGAAATTGGTCAAAAGCTTTAGATATCTCATCTGAATCCAGTGGGGAAAAAGTTATACCATTCTTATCTTTAATAACTGCTTCAAAATGATTACCGCAATGATTGGAAATCAATAATGGTAAATTCCATTGTAGGGCTTCGATTACTGTAAGAGGACTTGGGTCACTATAAGACGGTAGACAAAAAGCATCTGCTTCAGAGAATGCTTTTGCCATTTCTTCCTCTGACAACTGTCCCAATAAAATCACATTATTTTGTAGTTCACGTTTTAAAATTAGAGTATCAATTCTTTCTTTATCAACCCCTTCTCCTGCTATATGTATCTCTACTCTAGATAGCTGATCATTTGAAAGTGATGATAAGAAATTTAATATGCCTTTATATTTCTCATCAAGTCTTGCCGATATCAAGATGCGAGGTAGCTGAGTTTGATCATTATTTTCTAATCCTTTTATCTCTCGCTTATTCTTGTGAACTTCCTCCTGAATTGTGTTCGGGAAAAATATCTCTTCAGAATCTTTAACCTTCCAGAGTTTAAAAGTAAGTCTTGTCATCTCACCTGAGATTAGCTGATAACCATCGCAAGTATTGTATACAAAACGCCTAACAATAAACTTTAGAAAATTATCTCTAGATGCTCCTATGGTGAGATGATTTGCTTCAGACCAAAAGCCGATACGACCTTTGATAAGCCTCATACGCTTAAGTATCACAATGCATAAAACATCGAAGTCATTCCAGCCAGCTGCGAGTATAATTTCTCTTGGTTGGCTGAATAATAACTTTATAACTAAATGTGGGTTTATAAATAAAGGATATATACCAATCCAAGTATGGAAGCCTCCTGCTATCCAGTATTTATGTTTCATATTCTTTGGATCAAAAACCCAGGATCGGATTTTTGATTCTTTTTGAAAATACCAGACCTCTAAATCAGGCAGTGATTCTGCAATAGAATTATACATTTCCCCCCTATAAGGGGTTGGAACATCTGTAATGAAAAGAAAGCTCATATTACCTCCATTTTTCTTAATCTATTAAAAAAGATCATATAATAGCTAAAAGTTTATTCTGAGTGAGAATTTGCAATTTGGCGATAAATATCCTCTATAGCGTTAGAAATTCTCTTTAGGTTTTCACTTGCGGTAAATTCATTAGAGCCATGAATAAAATTACCTTCATATGTCAACTGATCGTATGCAATCAATAAGCAACAAATTTCAAATTTTAATTCGGGTTTTGATTTCTTCCTATTAACTATATCTATATTAGAGAGGGAAGAAAGAGCAGTTTTAATATCTTTTGGAGATTTTGGAGTTATTACATCAGATAAGGAACTCCAGAATGTATTTCCAAAGGCAATTACTGGTATATTATCAATTAGTGCTTCTAGTCCTACCCTTCCAGTAAGTGTAATCACTCCTTGTGAATTTTTTATCAGTTTCCTTAGATCAGTATTAGGGGAAGCACAAAACACATTATAAATATGAGACAACTCTCTATAGAATTCTGGTTTACGAAATCCTTGATTGCCTTTGTGTTCTTTTACAACTAGGATGCAGTCAGGCGGAAGAAGCCTAGATATTTTCTTTATCAAAGAAAGTTGATCAGAAAAATCAAAAGCGCGAATTTGGACAGAAGCTTCTGGCTCAAAGTGAGCAGCATAGACAAAATATTTATACTCTTTGCAAGCAGTAAAAAGCTGTTCTTGATTAAAAGTCCAACCTCTTAGGTTTTTCATCTTTATAAATTTTTCTCTAAATGCATTTAAACGATTATGCTGATAAATAGATACTTCTGGTAACTCCTTTGACTTAAACAATACCCGCAAAGCAGATTTTATTCGGCTTATAGAGAATATAGTAAATTTTCTAGCACTCATTTCCATATAGTGAGGAACTATTTTTGGACTTAAGAATGAATCAACGATTATAGAGGCCTTTTGGGTTAGTTCATCAACTGGCTTTGATTCTAATGCTTTAATTTCTGAATTGAAGAAAATAGGTTTATCATAGGGATTATCACAGAAGATTATGCCAGGTCTTATTTTTGAGCTTCTAATGCCTAAATATTTGACTCCATTAGATCTTGCAATCTCATAGAGCGCTCCATCAAGCATTCCCACAATCATCTCAGAAACAATAATATTTGGCTTAAAATCTGCTACGTAACGCTCAAAAGAAATAAAGGCTGCAGTGCATAACCTAATTTTTTCATTACGAGTAACAGGCCTATCCCCAAAATAATCAGGAAAATAATTTATCTCTCTCTCACTTTGAATAATCCTATTTACATTATTGTATGTTGAACAAATTCTTTGAAATTCAGCTTTAAAATCAATTTCATCTTCTAATATAAGATCTGACATTATTGATTCAGGGTAGAAGCTTACTTGCGAGGATTCTCCTGCCCTGGGATAAATTAAACTTACCTCAGCTCCAGATTGTTTTAAGTAGTCACCAACACCTTCAAATAAGGGATCCTGAAAACCATTTCGTGAGAATAAAGATATTTTCAAAATATGTCCTTAGATAGACGCTGCCCAAGGATTGTCTGAAAGAAGCTTCTTAATCTGTTCTTTTTCAACTTCATTAAGTTCTCTGTAATAACCAGACATGTATATATCACAAATTCCTTTTTTGCTCAGAACATACTTACCTTCTGCAACCTTAAGAAAATTGTCTTGCCCAGGCCCAGGAGGAAATCGCTCTAATAATCTATTAAATTTTCTTTGTGTTCTAAGAGAACCCTCTAGATCTCCATCGATGAATCTTTCATAGATCTCTATTATTGGGTCTGTATATGGGCAGGCCTCTACTGTTGTTGCACCCTTGACTCCCATGCAGAGATTGGCATAAAAATTCTTGACGACAGCTGTTATAACTTGGAAGTTATCGGACTGCATTTCTATTACTTTCTCCGTATGTGCTGCGTTGCTTGTACTGAACTTTATTCCAGCAATATTTTCATAGTCCTTTAGTCTTTCTACAAACTCAGGTGAAATAAATCTTGCCCAATTAGCGCTTGTATACATCCAAAGAGGTTTACTGGCATGATCAGCCAAAGCTTTATACATCCACTCAATTCGATCAAGACTCAAAAGAGGATGATATGGCAATACATGATAAGCATCAAAACCAAGATCAGCGGTATCATCCATAAAGTTCATTGAATCTTTCATTGAGAAAAATCCTGCTCCAACTACAAGGGGTGATTTACCTTCATTTGCTTCAACTATTGTTTTAGCGACTTCCAGCCTCTGATTGTATGTTAAGTTCATATCTTCAGCTCCAGTACCCAAGACCCAGTATCCGCCAATCCTTTTGGAGTTCAGATGTTTAACAAGTCTTATTAAAGCTTCATGATCTACATCCCACTTACTGGTAAATGGAGTAAGTAAAACGGGTATCACACCCTTTAGCTCTTTCATTTCTATCTCCTATCCTTTATTCATTTGATTCATATAAACTTCTGCAACAAGCTTATCAACTATTTCGTCAACATCTACAGAATGATATTTATCCATGATAAATGGTATCTGCTTATCTGCAATAAATCGTTTCTCATTAATAAAATAGTCTCTCTTAACGGCGTATAGTGAAGCATTATAAATGAAAAATGGTTCCCTCTGATCCTGACTTTCTTCAGAATTATAGGCAACTAGTTCACCTTCTGAGTTAATCCTTTTTAGTATTGGGTCTCTTTTCTGATAAGGCCCCTTTACTGATGCAAGACTATTCAGGTTGCTTGACCAGAGTTTTGAGACTGCTTGATCGATATGATCTGATGACCTGATTGGAGAAGTTGGCTGAACAAGAATAATGATATCGTACATATACCCCTTTTCTTTTTCCATGAATTCTAGTGCATGATCAACTACTTCAATATTCCTTACCTCATCTGTTGCTAGGTGTGGTGGTCTCTTAAATGGCGTTTCAGCTCCATATTTTTTTGCTATTTGTATAATTTCATCATCATCAGAAGAAACTAACCAATCCGAAACGCTCTCAGCATCTCTCACTGCCATAATTGAGTAAGCAATCATTGGGTGCTCACCAATCTTCATAATATTCTTTCTTGGTAATCTCTTTGAGCCAC
>MDSV01117397.1_pt1 | contig 12097 bp, 17 predicted proteins | sample 810851 | NCBI WGS metagenome assembly MDSV01 (sample SAMN05326640, study PRJNA326480) | marine metagenome | isolation source: seawater | place: Atlantic Ocean: North East | collected 2012
ATATGATGGAATGTAAAATATCTGAGAACATAATGACTGTCAAGAAGACAGGTGCTGGACACGATCTAAAATTTGAACTCCATAAATTTGGTCCAACAAATGAAATAATGAAAGAGACAAAAGCATTCAAGATAGACATGGATTCCATTGCTGAATGCACACATCTCACAAAATACTTCGGACCATACGACATCACAAAAACCAACGAGAACCAATTCATCTTCACAAAAGGCGATCAATCTGCTCTAGTAAGCAAAAGCGGCTGGTAGAATAATATACGCATTTATTGATAAATAGTTGCATGAGATTAAGTGCAAACTTCACACTGGCAGAATTTACTAAAAGCCAAACTGCAACACGAAAAGGCTTGGACAACACTCCAGGTGCAGAACATCTTGAAAGTGCAAAAGCACTTTTTGAAAACGTTGTGCAGAAGGTCAGAGATAATTTTGGTGTGACAGTGATCAATTCAGGATACAGAGGACCAGCATTGAACGAAGCAGTGGGTGGATCAAGCAAGTCACAACACTGCAAAGGTGAAGCAGTTGACATCGAGTGTCCAGGCACAGGCAACTATGATGTTGCCAGATGGATATCTGAAAACTGTGACTTCGATCAACTAATCTTGGAATTCTACACCCCAGGCATACCTGACTCAGGTTGGGTACACGTTTCATACAAGTCAGAAGGCAATCGTAAAAGCATATTGACTGCCATGAAAGAAAACGGTAAAACTGTTTACAAGCCTGGTTTGATCCAATAAATACTGTTATTATGTTTTCAAGCATTAGAATGATATTCGCAGTTCTTCTGATCACCGGTATTGCTGGTGCAGGAATGTATGTGATGAAACTACGTGCGGACAACGCCACACTCAAAGCAAATCAAATAGAACTTGAAAAAGGTATTGAATCACAGACGAAACTATTAGAACAACAGAAAAAAGACTTCACAGCCATAATGGAAAGTAATAAAAAACTTAATGTGTTGGTGCAGACTTTTAAGAAAGATCTCGACGAGTTAGATAAGCGTTTCAACAAGAAGAAAAGAGACATTGGTAAACTAGCGATTGAGAGATCAAAATCTGTTGAACGTGTCATCAACAAAGGATCTTCTGAAGCAAAGAGATGTGTAGAACTGGCATCAGGTGCTGAAAGAACAGAAGAAGAATTAAAAGCAACAAAGAAATCGGAGATAAACACGATGTGCCCAAGTTTGGCAAATCCTAATTTTGTACCTTATGAATAAAATTTTAGCAATAGCATTGATCGTATTACTGACCGGTTGTAGCATCGGCGGGGAGAGGAAGGTTAAAATATTCTCCATGGAGGAACCTAGAGCAAAATTGAATCTACCAGATCCTATGCCACTTACTCTTGAGGACATACGTTGGATCATAATCACCAGCGAGAATGCCCAAGAAGTGTTTAAGAAATTGGAAGAGGCAGGCATCGATCCCGTATTGTTCGGACTGACTGACAAAGACTATGAATTACTAGCCAAGAATTTTGCCCAGATCAGGCAAAAACTGCAGGAAACCAACAACCTGCTTGACGAATACAAGAAGTACTACGAAGAGACTGGTAAAGATCAATAAATACTACTATTATGAAAATAAGTGATTCAACATCAATTTCAATGCCTATGCGGAATCTGTTGTCCATTGTGGCCGCGGTTGCCGTTGGAGTTTGGGCCTACTTTGGTGTGATAGAAAGATTAAACAAGTTGGAAACTCAAGCGGTTTTGATAGAAAAAGACATGACCGCAGAAGATGAAAGACTTCACAACGAAGTTACAAAAAACACAGATTTTAGGATAAAATATCCTAGAGGTGAATTAGGTCAAAGTTCTCAGGACATAGAACAGTTCATGTTGATAGAAGACTTATACAAAACTGTAGACAGAATGCAAAAGCATCTAGATGACATGTCCAACAATAGAGTGAACATAGAGTTCTTGAAAGAACAGATGGAAAAAGCACAATTAAACATTGAAAAATTAAAAGATGCAGACAGAGAAATTGTGTACAAAAACGGAGATCACCAATGATAGAAACAGTGGTTGCGTTATTGATGCTTGTACACGGCGAGATCAAAGAACACAGGATCCAAGAAACAATGGCAGTTTGCCTAAGAGGCAAACGAACAGCAGAAAGACAATACAGTGCTGGAACAAAATACCAGTGCATCAAGGCAAAGGCAGAACTCGAATCTAACATAGATGGAAGTCAATCAATAAAAAAAATAATATTGGAGTAAAATGCAAACAGTGATTAAAGTAATTGCAGAACACCTGGATGTGGCAGAGAGCAAAGTAACACCTGAGGCACACCTAGTGGATGATCTAGGAGCAGATCCATTCGACACAATTGAACTAGTGATACAAGTTGAGAAAGCAACTGGTGTAAAAATATCAGAGGACGACGGCGACAAAGTCCAAACAGTACAAGATCTAATCAACCTAGTGGAGAAAAAATAATGTGGACGTACAGATGTAAACTGAAAAGAGTAATAGACGGAGACACAGTTGACGTTGACATTGATTTAGGCTTCGGCATATGGCAAATGAACGAACGTGTGAGAATAATGGGCATAGACACGCCAGAATCAAGAACACGAGATAAAATCGAAAAGAAATTTGGTTTGGCCGCTAAAGCGAAATTGAAATCTCTACTTGGTCCTAAACCTGTATTGCAAACTACAATCAGTAAGAAAGGCGAAGACATGAAGGGCAAGTTTGGAAGAGTGCTTGGAGACTTCATTATTGACGGCAAACAAGTGTCCCAAATTATGTGCAAAGAGGGTCATGCAGTCGCATACTTCGGTGGTGCAAAGGCAGATGTACAAAAACAACATATGAAGAATAGGAAAAAACTTGTTGAACAGGGTGTTGTGAAAGGTGCAATAGAATAAATACGCATATAAAAGAGGAGACTTATGGAACTTATAATCACGTTAGCAATGAAATTTTGGCAGTGGAGTATATTAATAGCCGTTGTTATCATTGCGGCAATAATGAATGCTTTTGATAAAAAAGCAAAACCAAATTTAAAATTCAATTTCAAAGGAATGCCGAAGTTACAACCTGTGCCGATCAAGACTAAAGGCAAAGGATTCTGGAAAGGAATTATAATGTGGTTATTATCAACAAGAAACTGGATACTTACAGATGATTGGAAGTACAACATAGATGGAAAAGAATATGTGATCCCAGCAGGATTCCAATTTGATGGTGCAAGTATTCCTAAATTCCTAAGAACGTTCTTCTCTCCGGTTGGTGTTTTACTAATGGGTGGACTAGTACATGACTACGCATACAAATACAAAACTTTGTTAGAAGTGAATAAGAAAAAGACAATGGGCGAGTTGACGCAGAAGAGAGCAGACGAGATCTTCAGAGACATAAACATCATCGTAAATGGTTTCTACTCTATGAACTACCTAGCATACTGGTCATTAAGGATTGGCGGATTTGTTGCTTGGAACGGTCACAGAAAAAGAAACGCTAAAATTCCAGGGATCAAATAATGGCTGATTTAAAAGAAGACAAATTGGTTGTGCCTGCAGATACTAATACAGCAAAGAAAAAAGTTTCTGTAGAGTTAGAAGTAGATACAAGTGCAAAAGATCTAGGTCCTAATCCGTATGCCAGATTAATCCATCTAGCAAGAGCAGTAGACAGTTGGAGAATCTTTCCGAGAGTGTTTATCACTACCTACATTATACTTTTATACAAGTGTGTGATATGGTACATGAATCTACCTGCACCAACAATGGAACAGTCAGGTTTGATATCTATTGTAGTAGGTGCTGGGGCGGCCTGGTTTGGACTTTATACCGGATCAAGTAAAAAATCTAGCAAATAATTACTAGTGTATGAAACTATACACACCATTTCAATTTCTAACGACAGATGAGTGCGTTGAACTTATCGAATACGCAAAAGATAAAATTCAACCTGGTTGGACTTTAGGAAAGTTTGCAGGTAGGAATAATAGGATAGCATGGTACCAAGATAGTAAACACTGGGCAAAATGGCTTGAAATGTTCAACAGCATAGACCCTGTGATAGATTGGATCCAGACTCCACAGATCGCTTTTTACGGTCCCGGTGAACAGTATGACTGGCACGTCGATACATGGCCGGCGTATCGGACACATATACGGCATTTTACATTAACTTGTGAATTACAGTCAGCACCAGGAGGCAAGTTGGATTTAGAAAACAAAAACTTTTTATTACGTAACGGCCAGGCAATAATATTCAAGCCAAGTGATAGACATCGAGCAATATCTCCAACACGGGGTGAACGTATAAGTTTTACCATATGGGCCATGGCAAAAAATGGAAAAAAAGTTGACAGATGACATATCTGTAATACAATTATATAAATGAAGAATTATTATGACATACTAGGTGTGAAAGAAGATGCCTCTAACGACCAGATAAAAAAAGCATTTAAAGATATTGCAAAAAAAGAGCACCCGGACAGAGGTGGCAACGAAGCAAGATTCAAAGAGGCCAATGAAGCATACGACACACTTAAGAATTCACAGAAGCGACATGACTACGACACCATGCGTAAATTTGGATCTACTAACACAGGAGGACAACACCCTTTCTTTAATGAAGATATATTCGGCGAATTCTTTTCTGGATTCAGCGGTGGCGATATGGACTTTGGCAATAGTTTCAATTTCACACGTGGACCTGGAGGTGAGAGAGTATTTAGGCAGACTAGAACAAACCATAGAGGCAATAGGAACGTGCAGGTCAGAATGGCATTGAGCATAAAAGAAGCAATGATGAACAATGAAAAAACTATTAATTATAAGTTGCCATCGGGCAGAGATGAATTTGCAACTGTCAAAATTCCTGCAGGTGTACAACATGGAGTCACATTCAAATATGCTGGCATGGGAGACGATTCTATAAGGAACATGCCACGTGGAGATCTCATGGTCATGATGAGTGTGCTTGACTCTGACGGTTATACACGTAAAGGGAATGATCTTTACACAGACAAAACAATAGACTGTTTCCAAGCAATTCGTGGATATGAATTTAATCTAAAGACATTAGAAGATAAAATAATTAAAGTTAAGGCTCCGGCAGGCACGCAACCAAATACAATATTGCAAATGAAAGGGCAAGGTATGCCAATTCATAAAACCGTTGGCATACGTGGTAACTTGTACGTTAAAATACATGTGCTGGTCCCTCAACTTTCAGTTGCAGATTTAAAAAAGATAAAAGACCTATGAGAACAATGATACCGAGCCCTTGTATGAAGATATGTATATTTGATCAAGAGAGTGGTTATTGCCTAGGTTGTAGTCGTACTGAAGATGAAGTAGTAAAATGGAAGGATCCTGAAACTACCGATGAATGGAAAGAAGATAACTTGAAAGAACTACGAGAAAGGGAACAGCAGTGATAGAAGTATTCCAATATCCACACGAAACACTGATGCAGATAAGCACGGAATGGAAGACTGAGGATAGTATTGAAGGCTATGACGACATAGAAAAATTTGAAAATGATTATATAAAATTAATGATCGACGAGAAGGGAATGGGACTAGCCGCCAACCAAGTAGGCATTACCAAAAGATTCTTTGCGATAGGGCATGAAACATTTGACACATTTCAAAAACATGCTATAATTTGGAATCCACAGGTGATAAATTTCAGTGAAGAAAAAGTTATTGACGTGGAAGGGTGTCTGAGTTTTAAGGACATATTTCTGAAAGTAGAAAGGCCAAAAACAATAGAAGTACAATATGAAACAACACAAGGAAAAAAAAGATTCGCAAAACTCGACGGTATGGAATCCAAGTGTTTCCAGCATGAACTCGATCACCTGGACGGTATTACTTATAATAAGAGAGTATCTAAACTCAGATGGCAAATGGCAAACAAAGGATAGACAATGTTAGAAGCAAATGAAGGATTAGAAAATATATTTGAAAACGCAGTAAAAGAAGCGGAAAAAAGGAGACACGAATACGTGACAATAGAACATGTCTTGTTGTCACTTATTAAGGATCAGTCTATAGGCACTATACTACACGATTTTAAAATTAATGTTGGTGCCCTAATAAAAGATGTTGAAGACTACCTGGACACCAAATGCAACGATATAGTGGCAAAAGGTAAGGAACCAATGACCCCAAGAAAGACCGCTTCATTAGAAAGATTAATGAATAGAGCATTTACACAGGCACTTTTCCAAGGTAGACAAGATGTAAGTGCAGTCGATATATTAATATCGATATTTTCAGAGAAGAAAAGTTATGCGGCATTCTTCTTAAAGAAACACCAAGTTAACAAACAAGACCTAATAGATCTTGTATCAACAGAAACAATCCTAGATGAAGGGATGGCCGGAATGGGAGGGCCAGGAGACGCAGGACAGGAACAAAGACTTAGACCAAACCAAGCGGACAGAATTTTAAAAAGTTACTGTGAAAATCTTAATCAAAAGTATTTTGATAAAAAAATAGATCCTGTTATAGGAAGAGATCAAGAAACAGAAGACCTCAAACAGATACTTGCAAGAAGAAACAAGAATAATGTACTAATAGTTGGAGATCCAGGTGTTGGTAAAACAGCAGTGGTAGAAGGCCTGGCCAGAAGAATTGCAAAAAACAAAAATGATGTTCCTGAATATCTTAAGGACCACGTGGTTTGGAGTTTAGACGTAAACAGCCTTATCGCTGGTAGTAAGTTTAGAGGTGACTTTGAGGAGAGGCTTAAACTGATTGTAAACGCACTCGACCAAAAAGGTAAAAGTATTTTATTCATTGACGAAGCACACATGATAGTAGGCGCTGGCGCCACCGGACAAGGCAACAATATGGATATGGCTAATATGCTGAAGCCAGCACTATTAAAAGGCTCCATAAAAGTACTCGCTTCTACAACTTGGGAAGAATACAGGAAATATTTTGAAAAAGACAGAGCACTGATGAGAAGATTTCAAAGACTGCAAGTAGGAGAACCATCCAAAGAGACAGCGGTAAAAATCCTCAAAGGTGTGAAACAATACTATGAGAAGTTTCATAAATGCACTATTACAGATGAGGCTTGTGAAGACGCGGTTGATTATTCTACAAAGTTTATAGCCGATAAAAAATTACCTGACAAGGCAATAGATGTAATTGACGTTGCATGTGCTAGACTAAGGCTGAATGGCGTAAAAGATGGAAAGATAGATCATGACGAGATAATTCATGAAATATCACAGATGACAGGAATTAGTATAGAGCAACTTTCTCAGAAACAAGCAAGTAATCTTAAAACACTAGAAGAGAAAATGAAATTACAGGTATTTGGACAGGACAAAGCAATCAACACGATCACTGATAAAATACTAGTTGCCAGAGCTGGTTTGAAGAGTCTCACAAAACCTGTGGGTTCATTCCTATTTCTAGGACCAACAGGCTGTGGTAAAACTGAAACAGCAAGGCAGTTGGCGAAGACACTTGGAGTGGAATTGATTAGATTCGACATGTCCGAATATCAGGAGAAACATTCGATTGCTAAATTAATTGGCTCGCCTCCTGGATATGTTGGATATGAAGACTCTCAAATGGGCGGAGGTATGTTTATCAACGAAGTAGAAAAAAATCCTCACGCAGTGGTGTTGTTCGATGAGATTGAAAAAGCACATCGAGATGTGTCTAATATGTTGCTACAGGTAATGGACTACGGTACAGTCACAGGTTCAAATGGTAAAAAAGCAGACTGTAGGAACATAACGCTTATCATGACATCTAACCTAGGTGCAGAAGAGAATGAAAGAAACAACATAGGCTTTGGTAAGAGTGAAAGATCAGGTGAGGATGATAAGGCTATGAAGAAGTTCTTTCCACCGGAGTTCAGGAACAGGCTAGACGCAGTAATCAAATTTGACAAACTTGGCAAAGACACAATGAAATCGGTAGTTAAAAAGTTTTTACAGGAACTGAATACTATGACTATAGAGAAAGATGTGGAAGTAAATGCTACAGATTCTGCAATAGAATTTTTGATGTCGAAAGGCTTCGATGCTAAACTAGGTGCAAGGCCATTGCAACGTGTGATAGATGATGAGATTAAAAAGCCGCTATCCAAAATGATGCTGTTTGGAGAACTTACATCAGGTGGCATGGTTGAAGTAGGATTATCAGATGACATTATTCCTAAGTTGACTGTAAATTTCAAAGCAAAAAAAGAGAAAAAAGTACTAGAGCAGTTAACACCAAAAGTGTCTGATGAGAAAAAATCACAATAAATTATATTTTGGAAAGTTCCGGCACAAAACAGTATTTAAAATGCCGGGCTCTCTAATGTTCTATCCTACTACAGATGAACATTTGTTGCGGATCAAAAAAGATTATCCAGATGCACCCGACATGAATCGACTTGCAGACTTTATATTACACAATCGTAGAAAGATAAAATTCCGTTTCCAAGACAGGAAAGCAATATTTTATACTGATCATAAAACATCTTTGTCTCTTATAGATACCTTCTGGGAATTTTGGGTAAAATCAGAGACTGTTGATCCTAAATTTAAAGACCTCGGAAAGAACGTTATTGGATGTACAAGATTGCCACATGGCAAGTACAGGTTTCAGGTTTATCTTAAAAAAGATGCACAATTGATATTGAATGACAATCAGCGGAATAGTCTGTGGCAATTCCTAGAACGGAATGTTGACAACTGTCTAGTAACTAATTTCAACATAATAGATTACCTTGAAAAGAAGGCTCCGTATTGTTTTGGTGGTTACTTCTACGTCAAAGATGAAAAGTTCTTAAGTCCCATATACATGATTGCCCAACAGGCAATAGAGAAAGTAATTAAATTTAGAAAGGTGAAAAATGGAAGCAATAAAAAAACTGCGTGATAAGAATATTTTCAACGATCAAAGCATTGTTGAAAGCATGATACAGAAGAACTGGATGGGTTCACCAGTTATAAAAAGGAGCCTACTGCGTGTAAAGAAGGTCGGCGATGACGACTGCGTTTGTGAAGAACTTGGCTCGGCAGATGGTAAGTCCTACAAAATAAGGTACATCAACATACTGACTGTTGACGGACAAGAACCAAATGAACTTGCGGCTGTGTACGGACTAGGTCCTAAAACAGCAAGATTCAAAAGGAAAAATACTGAATAAATAACAACGATGGCACAGACAAGCACCACATTACTAGCGTCTAAAACGCACATTGCAGATGTAACTGGTACAGATATCAGTTTCACTGCCACAGGGACAGAGTACAAAATCACTTCTACCAGCACAGCATTGAATGGTTTTGCTGTAAGAGATCTAATAACCGTGTCTGGTACAACTAATAATAATTCAACATTCACTGTAAAAACAGTGACCTCGGCAAATGAATTGATAGTAGAAGAGATCGTTACAACCGAAACGTCAGATGGTTCTACAACCACGACACTAGATCACACAGGTTTTGTGAGTGATAAAGCAAAAGGCGATGGATACTACTCACAGCCAGATGGTATACACACCGTGGCCTATCAGGTCACTGCCACACTTACAGGATCCATCAAGATGCAAGGATCACTTGCAACTACGCCCACAGAGGATGATTACTTTGATATCACAGGCACAACATTCACAACAGACCAAAGCACAACAATATCAACTGCAAACTTCACTGGTAATTTTGTGTGGGTTAGGGCAAAGGCCACTTCTGTCACTGACGGAACCATCAGTTCCGTACTAATCAATTCATAAAACTCGCATAAACACTAGGTTCTAGTAAGATCAACTCGAGTTGACATATCTGCGTTCCATGTTATACTAATAGGATGAACGACAATGACTTAGAACAGATCAACACAGTTGATGTGAATATTACAGCGGAATCAATTGATGCCCATGTAATTTGCCTTAGGGAGAATGGATACAAGATATTCAAATCCTTTTCATTATACACAAGATATGTCCTATTTTTCTTATTGGGTGCAACCTTGATGGGTACCATCCTATGAGAAAAGGCTGGTTAAAAAACACAGCATTGGCCTCTGTGATGGCAACCACGCTGACAGCGTGTGGCGGAGGTGGAAGTGGCGGAGCAATTGGCTCAGTGTCCAACTTTGTGCAAGAAGACCTGTCTAGTCTTACAGGCAGTGAATCGATCATAAGTTCCTATTCGTCATTACTGAGTGGATTTAATTCCACTATATCGAGTGGTAATCTTGCAAACCTTTCTGCTATAATAACAGGGCCAACAGAAGAAGATATAACCAAGGCAGGCAACCTTTTGTCTATGCTTACACAGGCAGAAACACTTTGGTCGCAAACAATTGACCTTATCGAATTACAGGACGCAGACACAAAACTTCAGATATACAACAGTGACGATTACAAAAATGCCCATGCGGCGGTTTTATATCTACAAAACCATGTAAAGCCAGTGATACAAAAAGTATCGCAAGGACAAAAACTATCCCTAACAGAATACAACAAAGTTGCCAGTGATAAGAAAGCAGAAGAAATTATAAAACAAGAAAAAGAAAGCACTGTTGCAACATATGTTTCAGATAAGAAAACAAAAATTAATGCAGAGAAGACAGAAAAAGTAGCCAAAAAGGAAGAAACTAAAAAAGAAGATTCTAAGGAAGAAGTAAAAGAGGAAGTTAAAGAAGAGGTAAAAGAAGAGAAAAAAGAGGAAGTAAAAGAGGAAAAAAAGGAGGAAGTCAAAGAAGAGAAGAAAGTTGTAGAAAAAGAAAAAAATATTTGGAAGACGGATGAATTTAACAAGGATACCAGTAAAACAATTATCAATGCTGACAAGGCCTACGCAAGGGGTTGGACAGGTAAGGGTGCAGTACTTGGTGTGATAGATACATATCAACAGACAGACCATGAAGCACTTGACGGCAAATACAAATGGTACAAAGACTATGTTTTGAATGATACTATTGTTGAGAACAAAGGACAATATCAATCACATGGAACACACGTGGCGGGTATCGTTGCAGGTAAAAAAGATGGCAATGAATTCCACGGTGTGGCCTTTGACGCAGAACTTGTAGGAGCCAACGTAGACTACTTTGGTAATAATAATGCAAATATGGGGCAGGCACAGAATGCCCTGCACGACATGGTTAAATTAAAAAGTACTAATGCACAAGGTGGTGAGGGCATCAACCTCGTTGCAGTGAACATGAGTTTCAATAGGAATATACAATTCAACCATTATGGAACAATTACAAAATTAGATGACGGCACATACAGTTCTTCAGTGATCACAGCAAACAAAGGCAGTTCAAATTATTGGAAGGTTGGCACAGACAATGGCATTGTGCTTGTCAACTCCGCAGGTAATGGAATGATGATCGACGGAGAAGTCAGCACAGAATTTGCACTTGACCCTGGTATTTGGGCAACAGAAGTCGACGGCAATGGCAATCTAATTTTAGGTGGAAAGATGATCATAGTTGGAAACTGGGGTGGTACGAAAGAGGATGGGCAGATAGTAGGCAGTAAATCTGGCCACGTATGTTTAGATATCGTAAATGACAAGTGTAATGACAAATATCAAGTAAAAGATTTTTATATTCTTGCTCCAGGTAATAATGTTTATTCAAGTGTTGCAGGTGACGGTTACAGTGAATTGAGTGGTTCAAGTATGTCGGCTCCCATGGTTACGGGTGCAATAGGTATACTCCATCAGATGTGGCCGCACATGAAAGGTGAGAACCTTGTTAAACTTGTATTGAATACAGCAGACACAAATATAAATGGATACCAAGAGAACACACACGGACAAGGAATGTTGGATTTAGACGAAGCAACACTGCCACAAGGCGCAGTGGGCATACCAACAACAGGGAGGGTTGATGGTACAATAACAACATTGAACAACACATATTTTGCCACAGGATCATCTAGTGCATTCTCGAGTTTATCGAACTTGAAGATCATGGTCCTCGATGATTATGACAGGGACTATTACCTAAACCTAGGAAATGGATACACGGTTATAGACAACAGAAAATATTCTGATGTTGATATGCTTATGGCAAACAACAATACATTTTTACCAATTAATCAAAGTTACGGATCATTCACAC
>MDSV01190013.1_pt1 | contig 12097 bp, 13 predicted proteins | sample 810851 | NCBI WGS metagenome assembly MDSV01 (sample SAMN05326640, study PRJNA326480) | marine metagenome | isolation source: seawater | place: Atlantic Ocean: North East | collected 2012
AAAGAGAATAAAAAAGTGATTTTATTAGCAAAAAAAGTAAAGAATTTTTCAGAAAAATATAAAGCACAATTAAAAGATTGCCAAAAAAGACTTAACAAAAAAAAATATATATTTTTCTAACGAAGTTGTTTTTTTAACTGAATATCTACATCATCAATTCTCTTGGTATTTTTAGCAAGAGTTAAATACATTGTAGGAGTAACATACAGAGTAAAAAATGTAGATATAATCATTCCTCCTAAGATAGTACATCCGACAGCAAGTCTTGAAGCTTCCCCAGCACCAGGTCCAATATTTCCAATTACCAAAGGTATCATTGCGATCATTGTACTAAGAGAAGTCATCATAATCGGTCTAAATCTTAATTGGCACGACTCTTTTACTGAGTCTAATACTGATTTTCCTGTTGTTCTTATTTGATTAGCATAATCAACAATTAAAATACTATTTTTTGTAGATATACCTATGAGTATCACGAGAGCTATTTGTGAAAAAATATTAATAGAACTATTTAAAAACTGTATAAAAACAAGTCCACCAAATACCGCAAGAGGAACTGTTAACATAATAATGAAAGGATGTATAAAAGAATTGAATGTTGCTGCCATAACTAGGTATGCTGTTAATAAACCTAATGCAAATATAATATAAAGTTCATTTGTTGTTTCTTTAACTTCTTCAGATTCGCCTTTCCAGGTTATTTGGTTTGTCGGTGCAACTTTGCTCATTACATCTTCAAGGTATTTTATGGCCTCAAATAATGAGTAATTTTCGTTTATATTGGCAGATATTGTTACAGCTCTTTGTCTGTCATATCTTGATAATATTTTGGCAGAACCCTCTTCTTTAAAATCAACTAAATTAGATAATGAAATTAATTTTCCAGTAGTACTAGATCTTACAAAAATTTTGCTTAAACTTTCTTTGTCTCTTCTATCTGAAAGATACTGTTGAATAATTATTGGATATTCTTTTCCTAATTTATTGAATGTCGTTACTCTTTTGCCACCATACATTGTTTCTAAAGTTTGACCAATTGATTGAGTAGAAATACCTAAATCTTTTGCTTTATTTTTATTTATAATTAATTTTACTTCAGGTTTATTTCTATTGAAATCTGATTCTATTCTTGAAAGTCCCCTATTTTTTCTTAAATTTCTAATAACTTTGTTTTGAATATTTTCTAATTCCTCATAAGTACTTCCTAATATTACCATTTGAATTGGTTTATTATAATTTGAAACTCTTATAGATTGAGGAGATATAGGGAATGCTAAAGTTTGAGGTACTGTTACTATTTTTCCGATTGCTTGTCTCATAATTGTCATTGAGTCTTGTTTTCTATCTTTCCAATTGTCTAATAACGCTATAATTATAAAACTATTAAAAGAATTAGCTGATCTTCCAAATCCTGGCACTCTCATTATAAATCTATCGTATCCACCATCCTCAGCTTGTAGTAATGGAAGTAATCTTTTTTCAACTTCACTCGCTTTTTTTTGAGTATAATCGAATGAACTCCCTTCGTCTGTAAAACCAATGACTAAGTAAACACCTCTATCTTCTTTTGGTAGTAGTTCTTTAGTTGTATAGCTATAAAGGAAACCAGAACCTATTATAATAAGTAAAATAAAAATTATTATAGTCTTTTTTTTATTAATCCAATAATCTAGTGTTTCTTTATAAAAAATTGAAAAACCTTTAAAAAAAATATTAAATTTTTTTACAAAGAAACCTTTATTTTCTTTTTTATTCAAAAATTTACTTGCAAGCATTGGGGATAGAGTTAAAGCAACAAATGATGATACTACTATTGCAAAGCACAATGCTATTGCTGTTTCTTTAAATAATGTACCAGCTATACCTTTTATGAATATTAATGGTAGAAAAACTGCAACTAATATTAATGTAGTTGCTACTATTGCAAAAGTAATCTGTTTAGATCCTTTGTATGATGCAACCAATGGTGACTCTCCATTTTCTATTCTTCTATAAATTGCATCTGTCATTATTACAGAGTCGTCTGTTATAATGCCAATTGCTAAAATAAAACTTAGTAGTACAAATATATTTATTGACAAATCAAATAGGTAAATTCCAAGAAATGAAGCAATTAAACTTACAGGTAAAGCTATTGCTGGAACAATTACCGCTTTAATATTACCTAAAAAAAGATAAATAATTATAACAACTAAAATAAATGCTATTCCTAACGTTTTATAAACTTCATCTATAGCAGCTTTAATGTATGTTGCTCTATTAAAGGCTATTTCTAAATTTAAGCCATCGGGCAAAGTTTTTCTTACTTCAATTATTTTTTTTTTTAATTTCTTTTGAAAGTTCTACTGTAGAAGCTCCACTTTTTGCATAAATTCCTATTCCAACAGTTTTTAAATTTAAATTTCCTTTACTTTGGGCGTTAAATAAAGTTTTTTCTGAAACAGGCCCAAACTCTACATTAGCTACATCAGATAATCTCACTATTTTATTTTTTGTTTTTTTTACAGGTAAAAACTTTAATTTTTCAATATTATTGTAAGATTTATCTAAATTTATAGTCAAATCTATATTGTTAGCCTCTAAAGTCCCCGCTGGAAGACTAACGTTTTCATTTCTTAGAGCAATTTCAACTTCTTGTACCGTCAAATCATTCGCAGCAAGTTTTATTGGATCTATCCAAACTCTAACGCTTAATTCTCTAAGACCTCCAACAAGAATTCTTCCAACATTTTTTACACTTGAAAAGTTATCAACTAAATATCTTTCTACATAATCTCCAAGCTCTAAGTCTGACCATGTGGCAGATGATACTGAAAGCCACATAGTTGTTGTAAAACCAGCTGCTTGTTTTAAGATTTGTGGTGCATCGGCCTCTAAAGGTAAATTATCAACTATTCTAGCAACTCTTTCTCTAATATCATTAGCTGCATCCTCTAAATCTATGTCAGTATCAAACTCAATATTAATTCTACTCCCACCATTTTCTGAAATTGAATCTATATTTTTAATTCCCTCTGCGCCTCCAATTACATCCTCTAGTACTTGAGTAATTTCTTGATCAACTATGGGTGCAGATGCAGATTTATAATCCACCTTAACTTGAACTACAGGAGGTTGTAAGCCTTCTGGCAATTCTCTTGTTGGTAACTCAAAATAGACAAATAACCCAAAGACAACTAATATTAATGAAAATACACATGATACCACCGGCCTTTTTATGCTAAGTTCAGTGATAAACATTTATTTTTTTATTGGTTTTATTTTTAGTTTAGGTCTTACTTTTTTTAAACCCTCTGCAGCAATTAAATCTCCTAAATTTAAACCAGAGAGAATTTCTAACATACCATCACTTCTTAAGCCTATTGTAACTTCTTTTTTTTTGGCAACATTTTCTTTATCAATTAAATATACAAAAACCTTATTACCTTCCATCATTACACTTGTATCAGGCACACTTATTGAATTTCTTTCATTATAATTAATTGATACCTCTAAAAGAGAACCAGATAAAAGTTCATAATTTGGATTTTTTAACCTTATTCTTGTTGGTAGAGATCTTTTATCTGTATTAATTCGACTAGATAATGACTCAACTATACCTGTATATTTTTTGTCCATTCCTGAAAATTTTAAATCAACATTTAATCCTTTTTTTATAAAAGGCGCAAAAGTTTCAGGAATATCTACATCAATATAAAGTTCTGAAGTATCTTCAATATTTACAATAATTGTACTTTCAGAGACATCTATATCTCTCGAAAAGTCTCTTTTTCCTATTGTACCATTAAATGGGGCTATTATGTTCCTATTTTTAAGTTTTGCGATAATCTCACCAGATTTTATTTTTGTATTAAATTTTATGGGTTCCAGAATTTCATATTTTTCAACATTATATGATTTTATCTTTGATGGCACTGCAGTTCCAAAAGTTTCAATCTTATTTTGAAAATTTTTTTCTTGAACAGTTTTAACTATTATTCCTGGAGGAGGTCTTTTACCAAACTTTTTTTTAAAATGATTGCCAACCATTGTTCTTGTAACTACTACGGCAGTTATTACAAAAAAGAATAAAATTATTATCGTCGTTATTTTAGTTGATCTTTTCATAATCTAAATTTTTCCATATTCACTCCACGAGCCATCATAAATTCTAGGCATATATTTATTATCTATTAAAGAATAAGCAAGCGCTAAAACTGAAGCAGTAATGCCAGAGCCACAAGAAAACACTATGTTATTATCAAGTTTACCTTTAGTAGACTTAAATTTATCTAAGATTTTATCTTTACTAATAAAAGTTCTATCTTCATTTATTAGATCTGAAAAAGGAAGACAGTAAGAGTTTTTAATTGATCCACTCCTTAAACCTTTTCTAGGCTCTGCTATATTTCCTTTAAATCTATCTCTACTTCTTGCATCAATTACAATAAATTCTTTAGTTAAAATATTTTTATCAATCTCATTTTTATTTTTTACTAATTCTTTTTTTTCATGAGCTTTATAATTTGTATTATTATTTTTAAGAAAAATATTTGTTGTTGGTTTATTTTCATTATTCCATTTTTTTAAACCTCCATCTAGAATATAAATTAAATTTGGATTATGCCCAAAGTAAATAAAGTTATACCAACATCTACAGGAGCTTATTACGTCAGAATTATCGTAAATAACTATTTTATCATTATTACTAATTCCCATATTTGATACAATTTTTTCCCAAGAAATTTTATCAGTTAACATATGTGGTAAATTTGTGTTGTCTTTAGAGTTTTTATCTATATCAAAAAAAATTGCATTATGAATATGTTGTTTTTTATATTCTTCTAGTCCATTTCTTTTTGTTTGAGGCATATGCCACGAGCTATCAATGATTTTTACTTTATTAAGATTTTCTTGTAGCCAATCAGTACTTACTAGAGACATTCTATCTTTTCTCCAAATATCTTTGATGATATTCTTCAGCTGTACAATAATTTTTTACTAAAGAAATATTTGTTGTTACTTTTCCATTAAGTTGATTATTTATTTTATTTTTTGTTTCAATTGCAATTTTTTTTTGATTTTCATTTAAATAAAAAATTTCACTTCTATATTGTGTTCCAAAATCTGGACCTTGTGAATTTAAAGTAGTTGGATCATGTATTTCAAAAAAATATTCTAAAATTTTTTCATATGTAATTATTTTTTGATCAAAATCTAACCTTACTACTTCTGCATGATTGGTATTACCTGTACAGACTTCTTTATAAGTTGTTTCGTTGGTTTTTCCACCGCAATAACCTACTTCAGTTTTAATTATTCCATTTAATTTACTGAATTTTAATTCTGGTCCCCAAAAACATCCTAACCCTAAAATTGCTATTTCCATTGATTATCCTTTAATTTAATCTACAAATTATTCTTATGCTTTCAAAAAATCAATTAGGCTTTTTATACATGTTCATGTCCGTATGCGCATTTTCTATTATGGATTTAATTGTTAAATGGTCACAATTTTACCCCCTTGGTCAAGTACTGTTTTTTAGAGGCTTTTTTGGGGTTTTATTTTATTTTTTAATAATGCCTAGAAATAAAATCAAAAATTTTTATTATACAAAAAGATTTGGTTTACATTTTTTAAGGTGTTTTTTTGGATTAGTAGCATTAGTAGCTATATTTATTGCATTGAGAAATTTACCTTTAGCTACTGTAGTTAGTATTTCTTTTGCTGCTCCTATTTTTACTACAATATTCTCAATTTTTTTTTTAAATGAAAAAGTTGGAATTTACAGATGGCTTGCTGTCCTTGTTGGTTTTATTGGAATTATTATTATTACAGAGCCTGGATATGATAGTTTAAATATATATTATATTTATCCAATTATCTTTTGTTTAGGCTTATCTTATGTGGCTATAGCAATAAGACAATTATCAACAACAGAACCAGTCTGGCTTATTTCTTTAAATTTTTCAATAGCTATTACGCTGGTAAGTTTATTTACAATTCCATTTGGATGGGTAATGCCCAATATCAAAGATTTTATTTTGTTATGTATGATAGGAGTTTTTGGCGGTGTTGCAAATTTATGGCTTAGTCAATCTTTTAAATTATCAGAAGTATCACTTGTTTCACCATTAAAATATTTAGCTTTAGTTTTTGGAATAATTTTTGGTTATTTAATATGGGACGAAGTTCCTACTATAAAGACTTTATTGGGTGCTTTATTAGTAATTTTTTCATCTCTAATTATTTTTAGAAGAGAAATTTATTATAAAAAAGAAAGTTCATTACCAAGACATGAGTAAAACACCAAAATATTGGAGTATTGCTAAAAAGTATTTATCTAAAAAAGATAAGGTTATGTTTAATTTAATTAATAAATATAACTCTCCTTCAGAAAAAGTACTTACATCAAGAAAGAATATTTTTTATTCGTTATGCAAAAGTATTATTGGGCAGCAAATTAGTGTAGCAGCAGCAAATTCAGTATTTTTGAAGTTTAAAAATAAATGTAAAAATAAAATTAACGCTAAAACAGTATCAAAATTAAATAATTATCAATTAAAAAGTTGTGGTCTGAGTAGACAAAAAGTAAGGGGTATTAAAAATTTATCAAAGCAAATTTTAAATAAAACATTTAATCCAAAACTTATTGATAAAATGTCTGATGAAGAAGCTATTATTTATTTATCTCAACTAAGGCAAATTGGAAGATGGTCAGCTGAAATGATTTTACTTTTTACTTATAATCGTCCAAATATTTGGCCTATTCAAGATATTGGTCTTTTAAGAGCTATATCCAAAAATTATAATAAAAAATACTTACCCCCAAAGTCTTTTGTAAATTTGTGTAAAAAAAATTTTTCTCCTTATTGCTCTGTTGCAACTTGGTATTTATGGAGAAGCATTGATCCTGAACCTATTCAGTATTAAAACCCTCAATAACAATTCCATTAAAGTCAGCTTTACCCTCTCTAAATGACTTAGCATGTTGATATTCTTCTGAGTGGTAACACTCTTTTGCAATTTTATATGATGGAAATTCTACCACAACATTTCTTTGATAGTTATTTTTACCCTCAAGAATTTCAAAATTTCCACCTCTAATTAAAAATCTACCACCATATTTTGTAATAGCCATGTGCGCACTTTTGGCATATTCTTTATAAGCTTCATTATCTTGAACATTAATTTTTCCTATCCAATAACCTTTCATTAGTCTAACCAATCTTTAAATTTTTCTTTATTATTAATAATATATTTGGGTAAATTATTTAATTCATATTTTTCAAGTTTTTTTCTTCTTTCATCTCCATATTTTTTTGAAGTTTTGTCTCCAAACATATCATAAATAGTTTCATTATTTTTCATAATGTTTTCGATTTTTTTATATCCAAGTTCTTCCACTTCATAGTCCCTATGATGAAGATAAGATTTAAGTTTGAATTCAATATCTCTAGCATTTTTAATATTTGAAAAATGCCAACCACCATCTTTTATATAATATTTATCAATATATTTTTTGTCAGAAAAATAAGTATCAATTCTATAAAATAAATATTTCTTATTTTTTAAATTTCTCAGCCATTGTGGATTTTTTAAATATTTTTTTTTACAAGCTTTGGTTCCATACCAAATAAAGTTTTTTAAATATCTATTAAATTTATAATAAAAAATTTTTTGTTCGAACATTAAAATTTTATTTTTAATTTCTTTTAAATTAATATTGTCTAATTTAGGTATTTCATCTACATCGGAAATTAAAATTATATCATTATCATCAGCAAAATATAATCCATTAGAAATATGATTTCTTTGAGAATTTTCTCTTAAGTGCGAATTAAATATCAATTTATAAGATTTTGTTCCTTCGCTATCATTTTCTTTTAATTCCAAAATTCCTTTTGGTGGGTTTTTCTGAATTAAATAGATGATTTTATGTTTAAATTTTTTATATTTATTTATATCAAAATTTAATTCTCTTTTTTGTCCATTATGCAGAAATTTACTTTCAACTATCACAAAATAGTCTACATATTCATTTAAAATATTAAGTCTAACATCAAGCATTAGCTCTTCATCATAAAACATAAAGCAATCAAATATTTTCATAATTTTTATTCTTTTTTATTTTTATTTATATGATAAAAATTTCCATGGCAGAGAAATTAATTATCACTTTTGATGAGTATACAAAAATTGTTGAAAAATTAGCAATACAAATTCATAATAATTATAAACCAACTGTTTTAGTTGGAATTATGAGAGGTGCAGCCCCAATACTTGATATTCTTTCTAGAATTTTAAAATTACCTATCGCATATATAGTAATTCAAAGTTATTCAGGGAAAGGCATGGAAGATAAGCAAGGTGAGCTGATGTTTGCCAGAGAAATTAGCTCTTTAGCTGATAACAAAGATTTTAATAGAGTTTTATTAATTGACGATTTATCTGATACTGGATTAACATTAAATAAAAGTATTGAATGGTTAAAAAACTATGGACCAACAAAAAATTTTATTAAAGAAGTTAAAACTGCATGTTTATGGAAAAAAAAATCATCTTCATTTGAGCCAGACTTTTGTCCAGTAAAGTTAGATACTGATCCATGGATTGTTCAGCCAACAGAACATTATGAAGAAATGTCTATAAATGAAATAATTAAAAGAAATTAATAGGGCTAAATAAATAATCTAGCCCTATAAAATTTTAAGCTACTACAAAGCTTATGACACTAAGAATTGCTATAACCCATATAGCTGGTGAAGTGCTATTAAACTTTCCAGTAAATAATTTGATTAAAGCATAAGAAATAAATGCTAATGCAATACCATTACTTATACTGTAGGTTAATGGCATAGCAATCATTGCAAGTACTGCTGGTGCAGATTCCGCTATATCATTCCACTCAATATCAACAATATTTCTTACAAATAGAATCGCAACATATAAAAGAGCAGCTCCATCTATTTCTTTTGGAAGACTAGTAGCAAGTGGTGCAAAAAACAGGCAGGCTAAAAATAACACTCCAATAACTAAGGAAGTCATTCCAGTTCTGCCACCTGCTTTAACTCCAGCTCCGGATTCTACGTAACTTGTTACAGTTGTTGTGCCCATAAAAGCTCCTGCCACTGTTCCAACACTATCTGCCATCATTGCTTTGTCAATATCTAGAACTTTTCCTTTACTATCAACTTTTCCTGCTACATTTGCTACAGAGGTTAAAGTTCCTGCAGTATCAAAAAAATCAATGAATAATAACGTAAAAATTACAGTAGACATTCCTGCGGTAAACGCAGCCGTTAGATCAAAATCAAGCAGATATGTCATTGGCGGAATACTTCCAACGATACCATTAAATTTTGCCAATCCAGTAGCCCAAGCTATAATACTAAAAACAATAATTCCTATAATTATGTTTCCCTTAATGTTTAATTTTTCCATAACTATCATGGCCACAAAAGCAAGGCACCCAAGTAATATTAATGGATTTTTCATATCACCTATAGTTACTAATGTTACTGGATGATCTGCTACTACTCCCATTATCTCCAATCCAATTATTGCAAGAAATAACCCTATGCCCGCTCCAATCCCAAGTTTTAAACTTCTTGGTATTGAATTAATTAACCAAGCTCTTATTGGTGTTAATGATATTATTAAGAATAGCACACCTGCAACCAATACTGCTCCTAAAGCAGCTTGGGGTGTGTAGCCCATTCCTGCCACAACTCCAAAAGCAACAAAAGCATTAATTCCCATGCCCGGTGCTAAGCCTATTGGCCAAGTTTTTCCGTAAAACGCCATTATAAAACATGCAATCGCAGTAGCAACTATTGTAGCTGTAAATACAGCTCCAAAATCAAAGAAACCTTTCTCTGGTCCAGCAAATTCACCTGACAAAATAAATGGATTTAAAAACATTATATAAGCCATTGTTAAAAATGTAGTTACCCCAGCTATTACTTCTGTTTTGAAATCCGTCTTATGTTTTTTATAATTAAAATAATTTTCCAACATATTTCCTCCTAAATAATAATTAACTAAATATTCGATTCTTTAATCAAATACTTGTTAAATTCTAAGTTTATCAACAATATACAACTTAGAAGTTTATATTTATATAATAATTTATAATTATGCCTTATTTGGAGTGATAATATTGAATTATGAAAAAAATTATATCTATTTTTTTTGGACTAATAATCTTTTTATCAATTGTGAATTGTCAAACTATTAAAGAAAAAACTGATGCAATTGTTGAAAAAGAAAATAATAAATTAAGCAAATACATAGGTAAAACTTCCAATATTCTTCAACAAGACTTGGGTAAGCCAGATGAAGATTTTAAAAATGAAAAAGGTAATCTGGAGCTTATTTATAATACCAAAAAATATGGAATTCTTTGTGAAAGAAGGTTCGAAATAGATTCTAATAAAATAGTAATTGGTTTTGTTTCAAACGGATGCTTTTAAAGCTAGTGGGGATAGATCCCCACAAGCAATCTATATTAACTATTTAATTTCAATAAGTTTTTTCTTTTTATACTCTGGTACTATTCTTTCACATTCAACTGTTAAAAGACCATCTTTAAGTTTAGCGCCATTAACTTTTACATCATCCGCAATTGTAAATGATCTAGCAAACTGTCTTTGAGAAATGCCTTTATGAATAATTTCACCATCTACGTTTTTTTTATCTGTTTTTTCAACTTGTTTAGTTTTTACAGTTAATAAATTATCTTCAAACTCTACTTCAACATCATCCTTATTAAAGCCAGCTAGGGCTACTTCAATAGCATAGTTGTCTTTACCAGTTTTTCTGATGTTGTATGGTGGATAATTTGACTGCATAGTCAAACCACCGTTTCCTAGCATATTTTCAAATTGATCAAACATATCATCAAAACCAATAGAAAATGGTCTAAGAGAGTTAAATATAGATAAATCTTTGCTTGTCATAATATCCTCCTTTGTTAAGCAAGTTTATTTTTTATTGGCTCCATAAGGCAACCAATAAGTATCATTTAATAATTATTTTTAAAATTTCAAGATATTAGAATCTAAATTTTTTTAGATATTTTTAAAGCAAAAGCATAATCTATTGCGATTTCTTCTATAGCTCCATCTCTACCCGATTTTCCACCATGACCAGCATTCATTTCTGTTTTTAAAAGTAACAAATTATTATCAGTTTTGTAATCTCTTAATTTTGCAGTAAATTTTGCTGGCTCATCAAATAGAACTCTATTATCACTTAAGCTAGTTGTGATTAGTATATGTGGGTAGCTCATTTTTTTTATATTATTGTAAGGAGCATAGGAATAAATATACTCAAAGTGTTCCTTGATGTCTTTGGCATTGCCAAATTCATCAAATTCCCCAACAGTCAGAGGCAGTGAATGATCTAAGTTTGTTGTTAAAGAGTCAACAAAAGGAACAGCCATTATTATCCCTAAAAAAAGTTCAGGTGCTTGATTTACAACAGCACCCATCAATAATCCTCCAGCAGAACCACCCATACCAATTATTTTTCCTTTTGATGAATATTTGTTTTTAATTAGATATTTTGCAGCATAAATATAATCTTCAAAGGTATTTTTTTTATTTGTTAGTTTTCCTTCTTTCCACCATTTCATACCTTTTTCCATACCTCCTCTAATATGTGCGGTAGCCCAAATGATATCTCTGTTAATCAAACTTAATCTTGTTGAAGAAAAACTAGGACTCATTGAATTACCGTACGAACCATAACCATAAAGCAATAAATTGGCCGAGCCATCAATTTTAGTTTTTTTGTGTCTTGTGATTGTTAAAGGAACTAGTCTTCCATCATGTGATTTAAATTCTACTCTCTCAACAATATAATCATTTGGATTATGACCAGATGGTATCTCTTGTTCTTTGACAAGTTTTTTAGTTTTATTTGATAAATTATATAAATATACTCGGGATGGAGTTTTAGGAGATGAGTACCCAATATAGATGTTATTAGTATTCCTATCTCTTTGAGTTAAAGAAACTCCAGGAACATAAATTTTTTCTTCAGAAAAAATTAATTCTTCCTCTATATTCGTAGAAATATTTTTAACAAATAATTTATCTAATGCATTAGAAG
>MDSV01190919.1_pt1 | contig 12097 bp, 8 predicted proteins | sample 810851 | NCBI WGS metagenome assembly MDSV01 (sample SAMN05326640, study PRJNA326480) | marine metagenome | isolation source: seawater | place: Atlantic Ocean: North East | collected 2012
CGCTCAATGGATCCACTAGAATTTAATGCAACTGCTTCCTACCAAGAAAAGCTAAAGGCAAGCCAAGCCAAAACAAAAGAGACAGATTCAGTAATTAGCGGAATGGGCACTATGGATGGCATGCCCGTCAGTCTGGCTGTCATGGACTTTCGTTTCATGGCTGCCTCACTAGGTTCCGCCGCTGGAGAGAAAATTACCCGCGCAATCGAACGTGGCCTAGAAAAAAATTGTCCGGCTATTATAGTTTCAGCCTCTGGCGGTGCACGCATGCAAGAAGGCATTCTCAGCCTTATGCAGATGGCTAAAACTAGCCAAGCCTTAGCTAGACTAGCAGAAGCTGGCCTGCCCTATATTTCAATTCTAACAAATCCGACTATGGCTGGCGTGATGGCAAGCTTTGCCTCTCTTGGGGACGTAATCATAGCAGAGCCAGAAGCTTTAATTGGTTTTGCTGGACCAAGAGTTATTAAAGAGACGACACAACAAGACTTACCAAATGGATTCCAGACATCAGAATTTCTTCTCGAACGAGGTTTGGTTGACCAGATAATACCACGAAGCGAAATGCGCGATCGGGTGATTAATTTATTGAAGGCATTTGAGAATAATACAAAAGCGCCTGCTTAAATTATATTTTTAGTTGGTACGCTTAATTCTTATGAGCACTTGCTATCAAAATCGCACGCCTAATGGCAACTAAACCATGCGGGCAGTCATGCTGGCTTTGATGAGTAATTACAAGCAGGTCATCGATTATTTGTATTCACTGCGCAATCACGGCTCTAGTTATGGCATTGATCGTATGCGTAGTCTTATGCACGAGCTTGGTGATCCACACAGGTCCTTCCCGATAATTCATGTAGCGGGCACGAATGGCAAAGGGTCCGTCTGCGCAATGCTGGAAATTTTGTACAGAAAAAGCGGATACAAAACTGCACTTTATACATCACCACATCTCATTGAATTAGGCGAGCGCATTCAAGTTAATCGCACCTGCCTTTCTGAGCAAGGCCTACTAGGGAAAGCTGAAGCCCTGCGCCCAATTGCAGATAAACTGGCTAAAAAACAGCCAATGCTAAAAGCGAGTTTCTTTGAATTTATTACAGCGATGGCATTCCAGCACTTCGCAGAGCAAGGGGTAGATATTGCTTGTATAGAAACAGGTTTGGGCGGACGATTAGATGCAACGAACGTCGTCCAACCTGAGCTATCTATTATTACAACAATTAGTCTAGACCACACGGATTTATTGGGAGACAGCATAGAAAAGATAGCATTCGAAAAGGGCGGTATTATTAAGCCTAAAAAGCCGGTACTCTTAGGTAATATAGAGCCAACCGCTGCGGCCATTCTACGGAGCTTAGCCAATGAGCGAGGTAGTCCTGTTTATAGCATTCACGACCGGTTCAAAAATAAGGCGTTAAGGCCTCACACGAACTTATCAGGGGACTATCAGCGCTGGAACGCTGCGACCGCGATTTACGCTACAGAAATACTCTCTAAAAAATTTCCCCTGCAGCCATCCGATGGTCTATGCAACGTGAACTGGCCCGGCAGATGGCAAATCACCCATTTCCAAGGCAAAACTTTGATCTTCGACGCTACTCATAATGCTGAAGGATGCCAGCAACTAGTCGAGCAACTAGAGCAGTTGTCTAACAAGCCGATTGTAATAGCAGGAGCGCTTGGTGAAGAAAGAGGTAAAGCCCTAATTAAGTCGCTAGCGTCTTATGCCTGCGAGCTCTATGTAGTTGCTCCAAATGATGAGCGAGCAACTAGCCCTGAATTTCTTATTAGCTGCCTTCCACAAAATCTGCCCTACACACCGAAACGCTCTTTTATCTCCGAGCTTTTCCCATCTGTGGGACACTGCGCTGTTGGTCAAAAAGGAGATACGATTCTAATAACAGGATCGATCCAGCTAATTGGTGAGATCCAGCAGCGACTCACAACAAACAAGGCGATCTGTTTGAGTAAGCTTCAGGATAAAATTTAAACTTACTGTGTTAGGACTGTTGCTTTAGTACGCATAGTTGTACTAATTTTTGTACCGCAATGCCAACGTCTGAAATTCAACTTCTTTTTGATCTTGGATTAATTGTTATGGCAGCAGCTGCGTTTGCGTTTATCGGCAAAGTCATTCGCGTGCCTTCTTTGGTAGGATATATTATCGCAGGTATATTCATTGGCCCGATACTACAATGGGTTCAAATAGATCACTCTTTAGAGCTAATCTCTGAGCTTGGCATTGCCCTGCTACTTTTTCTAGTAGGCTTGGAACTAAGCCTTAAGAAGATTCGAGACTTGGGAAAAGTTGGCCTCATACTAGGTGTCTTTCAAATCACATTAACCGGAGCAAGTGCTTTTATACTAGCAACCGCATTAGGCGTCGCTCCAATTGCGTCTATATTTATAGCTGGCACCCTTACCTTTAGTAGTACGGTAGTGGTGATTAAGCTACTCGACAAAAAGGGTGAAATGCGACGTCTCTACGCACGAATATCAGTCGCACTTTTTCTGGCTCAGGATATTGTTATTATTATAGCATTGACCGTACTAAGTGGATTAGGCGCAGAGGCTGATTTTGAAATAGGGGGAATCATTAAGAATGTTGCTGCGGCTTTTGGTGGAATGACTATTTTGCTGCTAGTTGTTTTATTCTCCGCTCGCTATGTTTTGCCACTCCCCTTTCGCTGGGCGGCAAATTCTCCAGACACTCTGTTTATATGGGCACTTTGCTGGTGTTTTTTAATTGTGCTACTTGCTCACCAATTCCATTTATCTTTAGAGATTGGTGCATTTTTAGGTGGCATTGCGATTGCACAATTACCCATTCATGGCGATTTGCACCGGCGACTTCACCCGCTGATGACTTTCTTTATCGCGATCTTTTTAGTTACGCTGGGGATTCGTATGGAGTTCGGCCATTTAACGACTATCTGGCCAATTGCTATCAGCTTATGTGCCTTCGTTCTTCTCGCGAAGCCACTGATTGTATTTTTTATATTAGCGCGCATGCGCTTTAGTGAATATACTGCATTCCAAACTGCAATTGCCACTGCACAAGTGAGTGAATTCTCCTTTATATTACTTGCATTAGGAGCAAGTGCGGGACTCATCAGTAGCGAAATTGTCTCATTGGGCGGGCTTGTAGGCATACTGACGATTGCAGCATCTTCTTACATGATCCTATACAGTGAGCGCCTCTATGAAATGCTACAAGCGACAGGCCTCCTTCGATACTTCGGCGCAATTCAACGTCCAGACGCAGAGGCTGACTGCAAATGGTCCAACCATATTGTTGTTGTGGGAATGAATGCGCTTGGCCGAGAAATCGTAGCTCGCCTAAACCAAAACGGTGAATCTGTTTTAGCCATTGATACCGATCCAAAGAAGTTAGAAGGATTGATGCCTGCAACGACGATAATCGGTAATGTTGAATACGAGTCATTAGTCGACGAATTCGCACTTCATAAGGCGAAGCTGGTTGTTTCTGCTTTGCAAATAGAGGACGTGAACCACTTACTGGCCTACCGCTGTCGAAATGCAGGAGTGCCCTGTGCGATTCATGCTTTTGATGTATCGATGGTCGAAGATTTGCTCGATTTAGGCACCGCCTATTTACTAATGCCTGCTATGGATGGAGTGGTCAGACAACGACAGGTCATGCACACTGAGGGAGTGATCGAGAAATGACAGGGTACGCCATACTTTTATTTGCTGCGGCGATCGCATTTGGCCTAGCAAAGCTTTTACGTTTACCAGCGATTCCTCTGCTTATGCTTTGTGGTGTTGGCTTGCGAGCGCTTGCCGACTCACTGGCTATTATTGTACCCGCAAGCTTGCTGGAGGAAATGATTGAGCTCGGCCTGGCCATGCTTGTATTTACTGCAGGCGTAGATCTTAGCCCTAGGCGAATGCGCGGCCGAACCAAGCCCATTGTAATTGTTGCGGTATCCCAGTTCTTGACGATAGGAACCGCTGGTGTGCTCACCGCACTAATGCTAGATTACCCACCTATAACCGCTGTGTATATAGGCTGTGCATTGTCCGCAAGTTCAACGCTTGTCGTTGTACGCCACCTTCAGCAGCGCCAGCAAATGTTCGAGCCATTTGGCAGACTAGTCCTTGGCGTACTATTGCTTCAAGATGTATTCATTGTCCTTCTAATGGTCGCACTATTAAGCCTGCCCTCTGGAGCTACTGCATGTGCAATAAGTATAACTAAGGCGATCGGACTAGGTGGTATGGCAATCATCGCCCATAAATGGCTTATTCCTTGGATAACCGGACACTTAAAACTTGATGAAGAAGAACTTCTACTCGGTGCGCTTGGTTTGCTCTTTGCCTTTTCAGGAATTGCCTACCTCTTAGGCTTACCTTTTTTAGTCGGGTCGTTTCTGGCAGGCTTTGCGCTATCTGCGTTTCCAATGAATGGCTTAGTTCGCGGAATGCTTGGTTCAATCTCCGGGTTCTTTATCGCTCTATTTTTTATTAGCGTGGGTGCAGTACTCACTATTCCCAGTGCGGAAACCATTGAGCATAGCCTAATTTTTGCAGGCATGCTTATTGGTATAACGATACTACTAGTTGCGATAGTCGCTGAGCTCACAGGATACTCTACGCGAGCTTCTATAGAGGCAGGCATCTTGCTTTCTCAAACAAGCGAATTTTCAATTTTGATAGCCTTCGCTGGTATGAGCACTGGGCAAATATCTGCAGAAATATTCTCCATGATTGTTTTAATTACAGTAGGTACCATGACTATGACCCCATTTATTTCACGCAGCTCGATAGCAAGGAGCTTAATGAGCTTGCATCCACGCTATCGAAGAGGGGAAGGTGACAGTAAATCCTTACGAAATCACGCGGTTCTTTTAGGCTACGGGCGAGCCGGACGTCAAACTGTAAATGTACTGAAGGAGCACAATATCGACTTCATTGTAATCGATGATGATGCAAGTGTAATTAACAAACTAATACAAAGAGGCATCACTTGTATTCAGGGAGACGGGGCGGATAAGAATGTCTTGTCACAAGCGAATGCAAGTGAGGCAAAAGTAATTCTTTGTTCGATGCGTCGTAGTCAAGATGCGCTCAGCGCACTCAAATTATTAAGCAGCTCAAAGGCTAGAGTACTCGTGCGTACTTTTGAGCCAAAAGAGGCCGCACTTGTACGAAATGCAGGTGGATGCCCAGTAGAAACCGCTCCAGCTTCAGCCGAATCTTTTATTAATTGGATGCAAGCAAATCGGTTGTTATCTGGCAGCAAGTCAGCCGAAAACTAAAGGCAGAATCACCCACTGCTACGATGCATTGGCTTGTACTAAATCGTAGAATTCTGTAAATAATAAATCCGCATCATTCGGACCAGGCGCTGCCTCTGGATGGTACTGCACAGAAAAAACAGGCTTATCTTTGAGTCGTAACCCTTCAACAGTGCCATCATTTAAATTCACCTCAGTAACAATCGCTCCGCAACTTTCAAGCTCCTCTTGAGTGGATGCAAAACCATGATTCTGCGCCGTAATCGAAACCTTTCCAGTCTCTAAATTTTTTACAGGTTGATTACCCCCTCGATGCCCAAATTTGAGCTTAAATGTTTTCGCTCCAAGTGCATGTGTAATAATTTGATGCCCTAAACAAATACCAAATGTTGGATAATGATCTAACAAATCTTTTACTGTTTCATGCGCATATGTCACAGCAGATGGATCGCCTGGGCCATTCGAAAGAAAAATGCCATCTGGATTAAATTTTTTGATTTCAGCAGCGCTTGCCATCGCCGGGAACACATGTACATCAAACCCGTGATGCTGCAGCTTTCGATAGATTGAATATTTTGCCCCAAAATCAATAGCGGCAATTTTGAAGCGTGTTTTTTTAGTTTGTTCCCCTAAAAGATTGGTTCCAACAACAGTAAACGGGGCCGATTCGTTGTTTTCTGGATCCCAAGCATACGCCTCTTTCGCTGTTACTTCTTTGACGAAATCAACACCCAATAAACCGCCAAAATTCTTAGCCCTTTTTACCGCCTCCGCTTCCGTTAAATCTTCCGTACTGATACAAGCATTCATTGCGCCCGCGAGACGCAACTTTTTAGTAATCGCACGGGTGTCAACGCCCTCGAGTCCGGGAATTCCAGCTGCCTGCAAATATTCCTGTACCGATGTGCTACTACGCCAATTACTCGTTATAGGACTCACTTCCCTCACTACAAAGCCTTTGACCTTGGGGCCATCCGATTCAACATCCTCTGTGTTGATTCCATAGTTACCAATCTGTACGGCAGTCATCGTCACAATTTGTGAGAAATAAGACGGGTCCGTAAGAATCTCTTGGTATCCTGTCATACTTGTATTAAAACAAGCCTCGCCCACACTAGTAGTAGTCGCGCCAAAAGCGCGTCCACGGAAAACCGTTCCGTCCTCAAATGCGATTATACCTTCTCGATTTGTGTCAGCCATCTTAGCAACCGAGCCAAACGAGTATTTCGCTTCATGCAAATAAAATACTCACTATATAGTCACCAAATAGTAGAATCTTATCTGTCCTTAACTAATAATTCGTTGAGTTCGCCTATTACTCCATCGGCAGCATCTACTTCAATCCAGTAGAACATATCACGACACATCTTTTTGTGAGCCACTAGGCCCGCTTGACGCAAAATTCGTAGATGATGGGAAGTTGCTGGCTGGGAAAGGCCTATTCGCTCAGCGATAGTTGAAACATTGCATGCGGCATCACAAGAAGACTCAGTAGGCAATAACTCTAAAATCCGTAGGCGCACAGGATCCCCTATCGCCCAAAGCTGCTTGGCAAGTGTATCGAGATCGATGTCTTGAGATAATATAGACATATTTAAGTATTTAAATACATGGTTGAATAATTTCGGCAAGTAGTAAGTCTACCGATAATACTCTATTATTAAATAATTTATACACTGCATCTCTAATGTATCCAAATGACTCACTTGAAAGCTGGCACCGCGGCCAAGGTCACTGGGCGGATGTAGCAGCTAATGATTGGAACAAATGGACGTGGCAGCTAAGAAATAGTATCACGAAAATCGAGCAGCTAGAGAAGTACTTAGATTTAACTGCTGAAGAGCGCGCGGGATGCTTGTTTGCAAAAGATAAGTTAGCGCTATCGATTACTCCCTATTTCTTTAACTTAATCGACCCAGACGATCCGAATGATCCAATACGTCGCCAAGTCGTGCCGCGATCCGAAGAGATGCATACCTCCGCTGAAGAGCTACTCGATCCGGTTGGCGAAGAAGGAACAAAGCCAGTAGATGGCATCGTACACCGCTATCCCGACCGAGTATTATTTCTTGTAACTGACCGCTGCGCTTCTTACTGCAGGTACTGTACGCGCAGTCGCTTGGTCTCGAATGCACAAGACTACAATTTTAATCCTCAGTTTGAGGGTGGCCTCGAGTACATTCGCAATCATTCAGAGATTCGCGATGTCCTGCTCAGTGGTGGTGACCCATTACTGCTGTCCGATAATAAGCTCGATTATTTGCTGGGTGAACTTCGTAAGATTCCACACCTAGAATTTATTCGTATTGGTTCGCGAATTCCTGTGTTTCTTCCCCAGCGAATTACACCTGAACTGTGTACTATTTTTAAAAAGCATGGTCCTATTTGGCTAAGTATACATGTCAATCACCCGAACGAGTGCACACACGCGCTTCGTGAAGCCTGCGAGCGGCTCTCTTTTGCTGGGGTTCCTATCGGCAATCAGTCGGTCTTACTTAAGGGTGTCAACAACGACAAAGCAGTTATGAAGTCGCTGATTCATCGGCTTCTTATGATGCGTGTGCGCCCTTACTACCTCTACCAGTGTGATCTCATTACCGGTAGCGCTCATTTGCGCACCGACCCACGCGAAGGAATTGAAATCATTCAAGCTCTTCGCGGTCACACCAGTGGCTACGCGATCCCACAATTCGTAATTGATGCCCCAGGAGGTGGTGGCAAAATCCCAATTAACCCTGAATACGTTAAAGCAATAACTAGTGATTCTATCATCATGCGCAACTTTCAGGGCGAAGAATACCGGTACCCGCTCCAATTTGTCGCAAACCAAAAGCCTGATCCTAAAGCACCACAGATTGAGCCTCTTCTCGTATGAAAATATCTGCCTTTAGCTAGGCATTTTTTAAAACTAGGCGCACTGAATCTAATCGAAGGTGGGCTTTAGCAATTGCGCGTGTTACATCTTCAATTACTTGATGCGCAAGACGCAGCTCTTCATCATTTACATTTGAATTTACTTTCTGCAATTCCTTCAATCTTTTCGCTTCCCCATCCAATCTAGAGTGCGCCTCTTGCATCGCATTCTCACAAAGTGCTGATTTCTCATCTCGCGCGATATTTCGAGCCGCAGATAACATTTGAGGTACGAGAGCCTGCAGTAGTTCAGGGTTTTGCTGAATGCGGAAAGCTTCTTCGTCTTGGGTGTTACGATCAATATAGCTCTGTTTAAACTGATCGCTACAATCTATGCCTTTAATATCCACTAAAACGCGTATGGGTATTGGGGGTAAAAATCTATCTACATGTAAGTGCGCGGGAGCGACGCTTTCTAGCACATAAATCGCTTCTATCATCAAAGGCGGTGCGTCGCTTGCTTCTTTAACCCAAACCACCATAGAGCTATTGCCCTTTTCCATACTCAACATTAAATCCATGGAACCGCGCACCATAGGATGATCCCAGGTTAAGAACCCGATATCTTCACGCCCTATTGCTTTACTGCGCTCAAATGTAACGACAATGCCTTCTTCAGGAAGTCCCGGAAATGAATCCGTAAACAATTGCCCTGGGCTGAGCTTGTGCGTGCGTGGAGAAACATCTTCTACAATAACTCCAAAGTGGTCAAATATACGATTCATAAAGCCGTCGATATCATGCTTCGTATCAAGTTCTTGAATACTGCTTACCAAATCTAAGGCAGGTGCTTCTCGGTAAGAATTAAGCGCAATTAATTTATCCTGCCCCTGACTTAAGCTTGACTCTAAATTGTCACGAAACGTTCGGCTCTCTTTAATCAAAGCATCTGCCTCGGATTGGGCGCTTTCGCTTCCGTTATAATAAGCACCGCTAAGTTTCTGCATTGCTACGCCAAATTTCTCTAAATAGGCGTTACCGCCGCGCAAGGATTGTTCGATTGTGCCAAGCCCATCGTGATGCCAACGTTTTAAAAGCTCACAGACGCTGTTCTTTAAGAAAGGAATATGAATACGAATAGTCTGGGTCTGGCCAATGCGATCCAGTCGTCCAATGCGCTGTTCGAGTAGTTCTGGATTTAAGGGCAGGTCAAACAGGACTAGATGATGTGAAAATTGGAAATTACGCCCCTCACTACCAATTTCAGAGCAGAGCAGGATGCGTGCTCCGTCCGGCTCGGAAAACCAAGCGGCGTTTCGGTCACGTTGTACTAGCGTGAGCCCCTCATGAAAGACCGCTGCGCTGACTTTCATTTCGTCCGCAAGGGCGGCATGCACCGCAAGTACTTTGGCCTGACTGTGACAAATTAGTAGTAGCTTCTCCTGCTCGCCTAGTTGACGCAGTAAGTTTGCCAACCACTTAATTCTCGGATCGTGTCTGTAGTCGAGCGGTTGCTCTAGCTCTGCGCCGGTGATATCGCTGTTGAACTCTTGCATTAAACGGGGCTGCAGCTCTTTTTCTGAGAGGGTCTTGAGCGCCATTAGCTCGGACGGGAGAGCCTGACGCACAGGAAATCCTTTGAGCGCTTCTCGAGTATTGCGAAAAATTACCCTGCCCGTGCCATGACGATCGACTAAATCATGCAGAAGTGCTTCCGGATCTTTAATAGCTTGCTCGAAGGCAGAGTCCGGCAACTCCGAAAATAAATCTCTTAATAAAACTTTCTCCTCAGCGGACAACTGAACAGCGCTACTAAGCTTTTCCGCTACAGTAGCTATCTTAGTATACTTTTGTTGTTCTAATTTAAACTTGTCTAAATCTGGATAACGATCTGGATCGAGTAAGCGCAGGCGTGCAAAGTGACCTTCTGCGCCCAACTGCTCTGGAGTTGCAGTTAGAAGAAGTAAACCTTGGCTTTTCTGCGTTAAGGTCTCGACCAAACGATACTCCGGACTAACGACATCGGCAGACCACTCCAAATGGTGAGCCTCATCGATCACTAATATATCCCACTGAGCTTGCGCTGCGCAATCTGCCCAACGCTCGTCTTCGACCAGCATGGCAAGGCTACAAATAATTAATTGCTCCTCTAAGAATGGATTCTTTTGTGCATCAGCGCTTACAATAGACTCGCAGCGCTCCGCATCAAAAAGGGTAAACCATAAGTTAAAGCGCCTCAAAAGCTCAATAAACCATTGGTGAACCAATGACTCGGGAAGCACTATCAAAACACGTCCTGCGCGCCCAGTAAGATGAAGCCTGTGAATAATTAAGCAGGCCTCAATTGTCTTACCAAGTCCCACCTCGTCAGCGAGTAAAACTCGTGGGAGATAGCGCTTTGATACCTCGTCAGCAATAAAAAGCTGGTGAGGAATTAAATCGATTCGGCCGCCTAAAAACCCTGCTACTGGTGACTGCCTAGCTGCACGTTGCCGTTGCAAAACTTCATGGCGCAGAGAAAATGTAGCGGATGCATCGACTTGCCCATTGATCAAACGATCCTCTGGCTTACTAAAACTAATTGTATCGGCTAAGTCTGACTCAGCGATGGAAATTCCACCTGCCTTGTAAGTTAACAAGCCTTCGACTTCTTCGACCGCCTCGATCGTTATCGACTCTCCTTGCTGAGACTGAACAACGTCGCCAATACGAAAAATAACCCGTTTTATTGGGGCATTAGCCGCTCCGTACATGCGTGCTTCGCTGGAAGCTGGAAATACCAGTCGTAGCTGATGCCTTGAGCTTGATTCTAAAACACCCAAGCCTAGCTCCGGTTCGGTCTCACTGATCCAGCGTTGCCCTATTTTTCGTTCATCCATGTGCGTAGAGTTTGTTAGCAAAGTAATAAAGTCAAAAATAAGCGCTCCTAAAGTAGCTCTATTTTAACGGAAGAGAAATAAATGGGTTTGCCTCTCGGTGCGATACAACAAACTCTAGTAATTAGTATGACTGACAGCCCACTACCCTCTAACGACTTTTATGTGCCTGATTTAGTGGTTCCTGCAGAAGCGTACGCACGCTGCTCACACTTAGGAATTGGAGCCCATCAAGATGACCTAGAATTTATGGCTTTTCATGGTATTAGTTCATGCTACCAGCAAGACGATCTGTGGTTTGGTGGAGTTACATGCACGAACGGAGCGGGCAGTTCGCGCACTGGTAAATATGCAAATACCAGCGACGAAGCGATGCAAGCGATCCGTATTTCTGAGCAACGTAAAGCCGCCAAAATCGGACAGTACAGCTTTATTAGTCAGCTAGGGCATAGTAGCGCGCAGTGCAAAAAACGTAAGAACCGTGAAGCGCTTGTTAAGGAGCTAGAGAGCATTCTTCTTAAGGCGCAGCCAGAAGTAGTCTATACACACAATCCTGCAGATAAACACCTCACCCATGTAGCAATATGCCAGGCTACTATCGAAGCAGTTCACCGTATCGCGCCCCTCTCAAGACCCAAGAAAGTATATGGCTGTGAGGTCTGGCGTGGTCTCGATTGGCTAGCCGATGAAGACAAGATTGCTCTAGATGTGAGTGGTCACCCTGCATTAGCAAAAGAGCTAAATGCCTGCTTTGACTCACAAATTGCAGGCGGTAAAAATTATAGTGATGCGGTTATAGGTCGGAGACATGCCAATGCCAGCTTCTACAAATCTCACTCCATCGATTGTGTCGATCAGATCTGGTACGCTATGGATCTAACGCAACCTTGCCAGGATGATTCGATCGATCTAAAAGATTTTGTCTTACAAAAAGTTAGAGCGCTGCAGGAATCTATTGCTGCAGCGCTCGGTTAATCTACTTTGGTGTGCATACAAATATACACTATTTAGGCAAATAAATAGATTTAACCCGTCCTACAGATACGTAGTTGAATTTTCTCTACGAATCGGCTTTGCTACTATTATGGAAGTAAACGCTAG
>MDSV01070235.1_pt1 | contig 12096 bp, 10 predicted proteins | sample 810851 | NCBI WGS metagenome assembly MDSV01 (sample SAMN05326640, study PRJNA326480) | marine metagenome | isolation source: seawater | place: Atlantic Ocean: North East | collected 2012
GCCTTCAAAAAAATCTTTGCCTTCAACCATCACTTTTGAAACGACCTTACCTTCTACTTCAACTTGACCGTCATCATTAATTTCCACCCCTGGTAAGTTTTCCAAAACATCTTCAAGTTTACGCTCAGTTCCCTTGTTGAATGAATCTGCATTGTAGGTCAATGTATCCCCACTAACAGTTACTGGCATTTCATAGGTCAACTCTACAGCCTCTAGGACATTGTCTTGCTGCAGTATAAAATCTTGGGTAGTATTAAAAGTGGTGGTTTCCAAGTTCTGACTTGCAGATTTCATTCCGATATAACTCACTTGAAGACTGTAACTTGAGTTCTTTTTAAGGCTCAGTCGATAACGCCCTTTTTCGTTTGTTATTCCATAAGAATCCAATGTGCTTGTAGCTTTGTTAATGGCAATGACATTGGCTAATTCTAAAGGATTTCCTAAAGTATCTTTTACATATCCCTCTATTTTAACTTGAGAAAAACACTCTCCAAAAAAAAGCACTAAAAAACTTATTAAATAATATTTCATTTCTAAAGATTGCTTAAAAGTTTTACTCATTTTTATTTTCTACCTCCACGACCACGGTACATTTCTCGCATTTCTTTCATCTTTTGCTTGACCGTTTCATTGTAGTCTGCACGCGAGATAACCCGCCCTTTTTGAGGTGCTTCAATTGTATTTTTTTGTTCGGGATTCATTACAATTTTTGAACATAAAATACTTGTTTGGTCGGCATTTACTTCCAAAATAAGCCCTGGTAAGCCCCAAAACTCGCCAGGTCCTTGATTGATTGGAATCTGAGGCGTATACCATGCAATAACGTCAATAGTTTTTGGAACTTCGATGTCTTCAGTGACTGATTTTCTTTTTCCAGAAACCTCTGAAGTTTTATTTGGACTCTTTTTTTGGCGATTTTTATATCGCATGCTTCGCCAATCAAACTCATCTACTTTTTTGGTAGCGGTCGCTTTTATGCACAAGTATTGACCAATTTTTTTTGTTTCGGTTCCTATTTTCCATTCTATTTTTTGAAGAGAATCACTGATTAAAAACTGACGCCCAAAGAACTCTTGGTCTTGAACGAACTGTTGGGTTTTTATATTTTTATATTGGGGCCCAGCTGAGAAGCTGCCCCACCAGCCACCAAAACTCTTTTGCCCTGGTGCTTCTAAAACCACTTCTTCCTTAAAAATTGAAGCTTGTCTGTCAAAGGTCAAAATGTAAGCTTTTTCAAACATCCAGCGCATTCGATCTGTAATTTGTTTTTTTTGTGTACTAGTCATCTCTCCATTGCCCCAGCCACTAGTATCTGGAGAGGTTTTTGAAAAATAATATGCTCTACCTTGAAAGTCTTGTGCCATAACTGTACTACTAAGAAGTAATAATACAAGCCCTAAAAGAATGTTATATTTTGCATTCATAATTTAATCTCAATATTTATTTAAGAGTTACAAATGTACATTTTTTGTTTAACTATGGGGCGTTAAATTCTTCACAAAAGATGTTTATCTGGAGTTGTTGTATTTAATGGGTTTTATGAAATAAAATATATTTTTTAAGAAAAAATAAAGTTGTTTTTTTGTACTTTCAATTCGTGAAAAAACTTATTTTAATATTAAGCCTTTTGGAGACTTTTGCCGTAATTGGCCAAAAGCCAATAAATACAAATTTGATAAAAAAGGAGAAGTTTTCGCAGCCGTATTTTGTGGGGGTAGATCGCTTTGAATCCATTTATTATTTAAAGGGAGATGCATTGGAAAAAAAAATGGCTTCAAAGCTTCAATCTTATAGTAATCTCCAATTGGGCGATATTGATCAAGTTCATATCTTTAATGCACTTAAAATCTCAGTACTTCACAAAAATTTTAATACCGTGGTGCTACTCGATAACCGAATGGCCGAAATAAATATTATCGACTTTAATAATCAACCTACTTACAGATTGGTGACTGAGATTGCCTATGCCAATGAAAGTGCGCTGTGGTTGTACAATGCGCTAAATCTTCAGCTCGAGTTATTTGATTATAAAACTCTAAAAACAAAATTAAGCAGCCTCCCATTTGATTGCGAAGTTTTGGCCCTTCAAAGTGACTACAATAATGTCTTTGCGCTAACAGCATCTGAATTATACCACTACAACTACAACGGAAGTTTGATCTCGAAAATAAGACACAACGGCTTTGAAGATTTTAAATTGGGCGCTGATTTTATAATTTTCAGAAAAGGTGATTTACTCTTTTACAAAAAAAATAACAAATCTGAATTTGAAGTTTTAAAAACAGGAAAAAAAATAATTAAACAGTTTTTTGTAATGGACCAAACCTTGTATATTTATGACGGTGAATTTCTTTACCACTACCAACTAAAAATTTAGATTATGCACATTGCTATTGCCGGAAACATTGGGGCTGGAAAAACAACGCTCACTCAATTACTCGCAAAACATTATAAATGGGAAGCCCAACTTGAAGATGTTGTTGACAACCCTTACTTGGATGACTTCTACAACCAAATGGAGCGCTGGAGTTTCAACTTACAAGTTTATTTTTTAAACAGTCGTTTTCGACAAGTCATGCAAATTCGAAAAAGTGGAAAAAACATCATCCAAGACAGAACAATCTATGAAGATGCAAATATTTTTGCACCTAACTTGCATGCGATGGGGCTTATGACCAATAGAGATTTTGACAATTATTCTTCCCTTTTTAATTTGATGGAAAGCACTGTTCAACCACCTGATTTATTAATCTATTTGCAAAGCACTATTCCCAATCTAGTCCATCAAATTCACAAACGTGGTCGGGATTATGAAAACTCTATCTCAATTGATTATTTAAGCCGATTAAATGAGCGGTACGAAGCTTGGATTCACGGCTATCAAAAGGGGCGTCTGTTGGTTGTCAATGTGGACGATTTAGACTTTGTTGAAAAGGCGGAAGATCTTGGCAATGTCATTGCTAAAATTGACACAGAAATCAATGGCCTATTTTAGAAAAATATACAAATAAAGCCTCTAAAAGTTAAAAAGTTTTTTTATTATAAATTCTAATTAATATTAAGTAATTCAACTTCAAATATCAAAGTTGAATTTGGTCCAATACTTGGACCATTTCCTCTTACTCCATAAGCTAAATTAGGGGGAATCACTAGACGCAGCTTATCACCCACTGACATTAACTGTAAGGCTTCGGTCCAACCAGCAATGACCTGTGTAACTCCAAATGTTGCAGGTTCACCTCGATCGACTGAACTGTCAAAAACAGTTCCATCAATTAATGTCCCAGTATAGTGTACTGTGACACTGTCTTCCGCAGTTGGTGAAACTCCTGATCCTTTAGTCAGCACTTCATATTGAAGTCCACTTTCCGTTGTAACAACGCCTTCTTTTCTAGCGTTTTCAGCCAAATAAGCAACGCCTTCTTGTTCTAAGATTTTAGACTTTTCGGTAGCTTCTTGCTGGTTTTTAGTTTGTAAATCTTTGAAATATGTTTGCAAAAACTGATTGCTCTCTTCTTGACTAAGTTCTAAATTATTACCCTCAAGAACATCTTTAAAAGATTTTGCAATGGCTTTATAATCCATAGACGCCACGCCTTGAGCTTTCGCTCCTGAAGCACCTAGAACTCCATAGCTGTAACTGAAATTATGTAAATCAGCATCACCGTCAGGGTGACCTCCCAAAATTGGAGCAACTACCAAACCTATTAAACAAGTTAGTTTAATTAAAATATTCATTGAAGGTCCAGAAGTGTCTTTAAATGGATCACCAACAGTATCGCCAGTGACAGCCGCTTTGTGAGCGTCTGAGCCTTTGTAAGTCATTTCACCATTAATTTCTACACCAGCTTCAAAAGATTTTTTAGCATTATCCCAGGCCCCTCCGGCATTGTTTTGGAAGATAGCCCACAATACACCAGAAACCGTCACACCAGCCATATAGCCACCCAACATTTCTGCAACGAGTTTATTATTTTCAGGGTAAATTAAAACTCCAGCAACAACAATTAAAATTGGAAATCCAATAGTCAAAAGTCCAGGTAATAACATTTGTCTAAGAGATGCTTTTGTAGAAATATCTACACATTTATCATACTCTGGCTTGGCTATTCCCTCCATAATACCAGGTATTTCTTTGAACTGTCTTCTGACCTCTTCGACCATTTCCATGGCAGCTTTTCCAACAGAACTCATAGCCAAAGCTGAAAATACTACTGGCACCATCCCACCGACAAAAAGCATTGCCAGCACAGGCGCCTTAAAAATATTTATGCCATCAATTTCAGTAAAAGTAACATAGGCGGCAAACAAGGCAAGTGCTGTCAGGGCTGCAGAAGCAATTGCAAATCCTTTACCTGTTGCTGCAGTCGTGTTTCCAACTGAATCTAAAATATCTGTCCGCTCGCGAACGATAGGTTTTTGATCACTCATTTCCGCAATTCCTCCTGCGTTGTCAGCAATGGGCCCAAAAGCGTCAATTGCCAACTGCATCGCTGTTGTTGCCATCATGGCTGAGGCTGCCATAGCCACCCCGTAAAAGCCTGCAAAGGAATAGGAGGACCATATTGCAATTGCAAATAACAAAACTGAGGAAAAAGTTGAAATCATCCCAGTTGCAAGGCCTGCGATTATATTTGTAGCAGCACCAGTACTGGATTGCTGTACAATATTTAAGATGGGGGTCTTACCTAAGCCTGTATAGTATTCTGTGAAGGAAGAAATTGCAGCACCTACAACCAATCCAACAAGTGTAGCATAAAACACTCTAAGTGCAGAAATGTCCCGAAGGCCTTCACCATAAAACTCCATTTGCATGGTTTCAGGAAGCATCCAATTGACCAAACCAAAACTTGCCAAGCCTACCAATATGATTGAGGTCCAGTTTCCAACATTAAGAGCCTTTTGAACTTCTGCTTCTTTGGCGTCATTGGAGCTTATTTTCACAAGAAAAGTTCCAATAATTGAAATGATTATTCCAGCTCCTGCAATGGCCATTGGTAAAAGGATGGGGCCTATTCCACCAAACGCATCGGAGATACTTCCTCCCATGTCCTTAATTATGTAGTTCCCTAGGACCATGGCCGCTAAAACCGTAGCAACATAAGATCCAAAAAGATCGGCACCCATACCAGCAACATCACCAACGTTGTCACCAACATTATCGGCTATAGTCGCAGGATTTCTAGGATCGTCTTCAGGAATTCCCGCTTCAACTTTACCTACCAAATCCGCTCCTACATCAGCAGCCTTGGTATAAATACCACCTCCAACTCTAGCAAATAAGGCAATAGATTCCGCTCCCAATGAAAAACCCGCTAGGGTTTCTAAGACCACAGTCATGTCCGAAGTATTGGTCCATGTACTATCCATAAAAACTTGGAAAAAAATGATAAAAAATGTCGAGAGCCCAAGTACGGCCAATCCAGCTACTCCAAGACCCATTACTGTTCCACCACCGAAAGAAATTTTTAAGGCTTGTGGAAGACTTGTCTTGGCGGCTTGTGTTGTTCTAACATTTGTTTTGGTAGCAATTTTCATCCCAATATTTCCAGCAAATGCAGAAAAAACTGCACCAATGATAAAGGCTACAATAATAAGGTAACTGGTAGTCTCAACAATTGAAGCGACTCCGGCCAGTGCAATACTTGCACCAATAACAAAATAAGTCAATAACTTGTACTCCGCTTTTAAAAAGGCCAAAGCACCAACATATATATGATCGGAAATCTCTTTCATTTTACCATCACCAGCATCTTGTTTCATAACTGAAACTCTTTTGAACCCCATAAAAACAAGACCTAAAACTGCCATGGCGATTGGCATGAAGATCATTAATGATTCCATAATTTAATTTTAATTGATTTTAAAGGCCACAAATGTAGTAAAATGATTGACAATAGAAAAGCCTATTGAATTGTTAATGGCCTTAGTAGTTTATTTATATAAAACTTTTTTGACAGCCTTGATGACATCGCTACTATTAGGCAACCATTCTTGCAATAAAACAGGTGAGTATGGTGCGGGCGTATCAGCGGTATTTATTTTTACAACAGGTGCATCTAGATAGTCAAAAGCTTTTTCTTGAATTTGATAAGTGATTTCTGTAGATATGTTCCCAAAAGGCCAAGCTTCTTCTAAAACAACCAATCTGTTAGTTTTCTTTACAGACTCTAAAACGGTATTTATGTCCAAAGGTCTAACTGTTCTCAAATCAATAACTTCACATGATATCCCTTCTTTTTCCAAACTATCAGCCGCTTTGTAGGCCTCTTTGATTATTTTTCCAAAAGAAACTACAGTTACATCCGATCCTTGGCGCTTAATTTCAGCAACCCCGATTGGTAGGATGTATTCACCTTCAGGTAATTCTCCTTTGTCTCCGTACATTTGTTCACTTTCCATAAAAATAACTGGATCATCGTCGCGTATGGCTGCTTTGAGGAGCCCCTTTGCATCATAGGGGTTTGAGGGTACAATTACTTTTAAGCCAGGGCAATTGGCATACCAACTTTCGAAAGCTTGAGAGTGAGTGGCTGCTAATTGACCCGCGGAGGCAGTAGGGCCTCTAAAGACAATAGGGCATTTAAATTGACCCCCAGACATTTGTCGGATTTTAGCCGCGTTATTTATGATTTGATCGATGCCGACCAAAGAGAAATTAAAGGTCATAAATTCTACAATGGGTCGGTTGCCTGTCATTGTAGAACCAACGGCAATTCCTGAAAAACCGCATTCAGATATGGGTGTATCAATAACGCGTTTTTCTCCAAACTCATCAAGCATTCCCTTGGAAGCTTTATAAGCTCCATTGTATTCTGCGACTTCTTCGCCCATCAGATAAATGCTTTCATCTCTTCGCATTTCTTCTGACATGGCCTCGCAAATAGCTTCTCTAAATTGTAATGTTTTCATATATCAGTTACTATCTCACTAAATTTAATTAGACTACCAAAAGTTAATTTTTAAGAATTTACTTTTTTCCGCACAGCAAAAATAAGAATAAACAACCATATTTAAAGATTATATTATTTAAAAAATTTCCTATGCATGCATAGGAAATAAAATCTTTTTTTGTACTTTGGTACCCAAATTATAACTGTCATAAATAATGAAAATTTTAGTATGTATAAGTCATGTTCCTGACACCACTTCAAAGATAAATTTTATTGAACAAAATTCTAAGTTTGACAGCAATTCAGTGCAGTTTGTAATCAATCCAAATGACGAATTTGGTTTGACTCGAGCCATGTGGTTCAAAGAACGTCAAGGTGCAACCGTTGATGTAGTCAACGTAGGAATGTCAGAAACAGAGCCTACATTGAGAAAAGCATTGGCCATTGGTGCCGATGCTGCCTTGAGAGTTAACACCGCAGCCACAGACGGATTTGCAGTGGCATTTGAACTTTCTAAAATTGCAAAGGATGGCGGTTATGACCTGGTTATTGCAGGGAGAGAATCCATCGACTACAATGGTGGTATGGTTCCTGGAATGATAGCTGCTCATATGCAAGCGAGTTTTGTCAACAATTGCATCTCATTGGATATTGAGTGTGACCAAGCCATAGCTGTTCGAGAAATTGACGGTGGTAAAGAAACATTGTCAACCCCACTTCCTCTTGTAATTGGAGCCCAAAAGGGATTGGTCGAAGAAAGTGATTTAAAAATTCCTAATATGCGGGGAATTATGATGGCAAGAAAAAAATCACTACAGGTTGTTGAGCCCATAGGCTCAGATGAAAAAACAGTTTGTGTTAACTTTGAAAAACCAGCACCTAAAAGTAGTGTGAAAATGATTTCTGCAGACAATATCGACGAACTTATAAATCTTTTACACAACGAAGCCAAAGTACTTTAAAAACCAAATCTATGTCCGTTCTCGTATACATTGAATCTGAAAAAGGAAGCTTTAAAAAAGCAGCTTTAGAAATCGCCTCCTATGGAAGCGCCGTAGCCAAAAAATCAAACAGTAGTTTAATAGCAGTTGTTTTTAACGTCGATGACTGTTCTTTATTAGGTAGTTATGGAGTAGATAAAGTATTAAGTATTCAAACAACTCAAGATTTTAATGCAGATATTTATGCAGATATTTTAAAACAGGCTATTGAAAAAGAACAATCTAAAATAGTGGTTTTGAGCAACAGTGCAGACAGCAAATACATAGCACCAATACTTTGCGTTGGACTCAAAGCTGGTTATGTGCCAAACGTTGTAGAGCTCCCAATCAGTACAAGCCCTTTTCAAGTCAAAAGGAGTGTCTTTACCAACAAGGCTTTTGCAATGACAGAAATTTCAACAGAGATTAAAATTATAGGATTATCAAACAATGTCTTTGGGCTGGTTGAAAAGTCTGCTGCCGCAACCCCAGAAATATTTAGCCCGAAAATTAAGACTTCGAAAATTAATGTTAAAGGTATTGATAGAGCTAGAGACAAAGTTTCTATTGCTGATGCTGATATCGTGGTGTCTGCGGGTCGTGGTTTAAAGGGGCCTGAAAATTGGAATTTAATTGAAAAATTAGCATCGGTGTTAGGAGCCGCAACTGCTTGCTCAAAACCAGTATCTGATTTGGGTTGGAGACCTCATAGCGAACATGTTGGACAAACTGGGAAGCCAGTCGCTAGCAATCTATATATCGCTATTGGAATATCTGGAGCCATACAACATTTGGCAGGAGTCAGTTCCTCAAAAGTCAAAGTGGTCATCAATACCGACCCGGAGGCCCCCTTTTTCAAGGCTGCTGACTATGGAATTGTTGGAGATGCCTTTAAGGTTGTACCGGAACTGACAGAGAAATTAAAAGCCTTTAAAGCTGAAAACGCCTAAGCATTAAAATAAAAGACATATAAGTTTGGTATTTTAGGAATTAAAATTGTTATTTGTTGATATAAACAATGAGTTTAGTTCGACTAAATATAAAGGGGATTTCCTACAGCCAAACACAAAGTGGTGCCTATGCGCTAATTCTTAGTGAAGAAAATGGTGAACGAAAACTTCCAATTGTTATTGGCGCCTTTGAAGCCCAATCTATTGCAATTGCACTTGAAAAAGATATTCGTCCGCCTAGGCCATTAACCCACGATTTATTTAAAAATTTTTCGGATTGCTTTTCCATAGTGGTCAAACAAGTCATAATCCACAAACTAGTAGACGGAGTATTTTATGCATCCCTTATTTGTGAGAGCAATGATGTTGAAGAAATTATCGATGCCAGAACTAGTGATGCCATAGCCTTGGCTTTGCGGTTTTCTGCCCCAATTTTTACTTATAAAAATATCTTAGAAAAAGCGGGGGTCATACTAAAAATAAGCCCAGACAAAGACGGGAAACAGGCTGAGGAAAGCCTTGTTTTTGATGCCAAAAAAATAGAAGGAGAAGAAATAGAATCCGATGCTGATGACACTTTTAAAAACCTCTCACTTTCAAAATTAAAAGAACTACTAAAAAAAGCAGTAATAGATGAAGATTACGAAGTGGCGGCAAAAATACGAGATGAAATTTCGAAACGTTGACCAGTTAACCTACTATATTTATGAAATCACAATTAGTTTTATTTGTACTGTTTTTTTGCCAAATGACATTTGGCCAAGAATACTCTACCGAAATTATTCAAAGTCAGGGTTTTAGCATAGAAAGCTTAGTCAGAGGCCTGTTGGGAATGGCCGTACTTATTGGGATTTCCATCCTGTTAAGCAACAACAGAAAGGCCATTAATTGGAGAACGGTTGGCTTTGGCCTTTGCGCCCAATTAATTTTAGCTATTGGTGTTTTAAGAGTGGGCTTTGTACAAGATATTTTTCGTTGGATTGGCTATCTTTTTTTGTCCGTTCTAGACTTTACAATGAAAGGAACTGAGTTTCTATTTGCTGCTTTTTCAACAGGAAAAATAGAAAACTCTTTAGATACCTTTGCAATTTCAATTTTACCTACCATTATCTTCTTTTCCGCATTGACTTCATTGCTTTTTTATCTTGGTATTATCCAAAAAATCGTCAAGGGTCTAGCTTGGTTGCTCACCAAGGTGTTGCAGGTCTCAGGGGCTGAAAGCTTAAGTGTTGCAGGAAATATATTTTTGGGCCAAACAGAGGCGCCGCTAATGATTAAAGCATATTTAGAAAAAATGAATCGCTCTGAAATTTTACTGGTAATGGTTGGGGGAATGGCCACTGTTGCTGGTGGTGTTTTGGCTGCCTATATTGGATTTTTGGGGGGTGAAGATGAAATTCTTCGTCAATATTATGCCAAACATTTATTGACAGCATCTGTCATGGCGGCTCCGGGAGCCATAGTGATTTCAAAAATTCTCTATCCTCAAACACAAACCATCAATAACGACGTAAGTATTTCTCAAGATAAAGTTGGATCTAATATTTTAGATGCCATCGCCAACGGTACGACCGAGGGTTTAAAATTAGCCTTTAATATTGGTGCAATGCTGTTGGTTTTTTTGGCCTTCATTGCCATGCTTAATGGTGTCTTGGAATGGGTTGGAGGCTTTGGAAACTTAAACAGTTGGGTTCAAAGAAATACAGTATATGAAGCTTTATCATTGGAATTTATTTTAGGATATGCTTTCTCACCGCTTATGTGGCTTATTGGAATTGCTAAAGAGGATATGACTCTTATGGGCCAATTGTTGGGTATCAAACTCGTCGCGAGTGAATTTATTGGTTATATACAATTGGCAGACCTAAAAAACCCCTTAGAGCTCATTCATTTAAAATACGAAAAATCAATTATTATGGCCACCTATATGCTTTGTGGATTTGCAAATTTTGCATCCATAGGCATTCAGGTGGGTGGGATTAGCTCTCTTGCACCAAGCCAGAGAAAAACCCTTTCTGAATTGGGCTTAAAAGCGCTCATTGGGGGTACAATTGCATCTTTACTTTCTGCTGCAATCGCAGGACTCATTATAGGATAAAAAACTCGTTGATAACTTTTCAAATTATTCAGAAGCTTCGCTTCGTATTCAAAGGGGTATTATTTATTTTTAACGATGTTAAATAAACTGTTTTTATGAAGCAATATTTAGACCTTGTGAACCATGTTTTAGAATATGGAAACCAAAAGGGAGACCGTACTGGAACGGGTACAAAAAGTGTTTTTGGCTATCAAATGCGCTTTAATTTAAGTGAAGGCTTCCCAATGGTGACCACTAAAAAACTACACTTAAAATCTATTGTTTACGAGCTGCTATGGTTTTTAAAAGGAGATACCAATATTCAATATTTAACGGATAACGGAGTGCGTATTTGGAACGAGTGGGCGGATGATAATGGCAACCTAGGGCCCGTTTACGGGCATCAGTGGCGAAATTGGAATAGTGACGAAATTGATCAAATTAAATTAGTTATTAAGGCTCTAAAAACCAACCCCAACAGTCGAAGAATGCTAGTTTCGGCTTGGAATCCATCGGTCCTTCCTGACAACTCAAAATCCTTTGCTGATAATGTCGCAAACGGAAAAGCCGCCTTACCGCCTTGCCATGCTTTTTTTCAATTTTATGTGCATGATGGCAAGCTCTCTTGCCAGTTGTATCAACGCAGTGCAGACATATTTTTGGGCGTTCCTTTCAATATCGCGTCTTACGCTTTATTTACAATGATGATGGCGCAAGTTTGCGGTTTTGAGCCTGGTGACTTTATCCACAGTTTTGGAGATGCCCACATTTACAACAACCATATTGAACAATTAGAATTGCAGCGTTCAAGAGATTCAAGACCATTACCCAAGATGCTACTCAACCCTCAAGTAAAAGACATATTCGATTTCACTTTTGATGATTTTACCTTAGTAGACTACGACCCGCACCCTCATATCAAAGGGAAAGTTGCTGTGTAATTTTAACTTAAAATGCTATTTTAGCACTCAAATGTTTTAGTCAATTGAAAACAAAAAAGTCTCCTACCCTAACCGTTATAGTAGCGGTTTCAGAAAATCAAGTCATTGGAAAAGACAACGATCTCATATGGGATTTAAGTATCGATTTAAAACGTTTTAAAATGCTGACTTCTGGACACCACATGATTATGGGTAGAAAAACATTTGAAAGTTTTCCAAAGCCATTGCCCAACCGCACCCACATTGTCATTACGC
>MDSV01169528.1_pt1 | contig 12096 bp, 15 predicted proteins | sample 810851 | NCBI WGS metagenome assembly MDSV01 (sample SAMN05326640, study PRJNA326480) | marine metagenome | isolation source: seawater | place: Atlantic Ocean: North East | collected 2012
AACTTTTTATAAGTTTTTAGATAAATATGATTTTTAAACAATTATTTGACAATAAGTCTTCAACCTATACGTACATAATTTCGAGTGGCAAAGGGAGAGAGGCTTTAATCATAGATCCTGTAATTGAACATACCAAAGAATATTTAAATTTATTAAAAGAATTAAATTTAAAGCTCGTAAAAGTTATAGACACACATATTCACGCCGATCATATTTCTGGTTTAAATGAATTAGCTAAACAAACGAATTGTTCAAAAATTATGGGCGAGCATTCAGCTTCAGAAGTTATAGATATTCGAGTAAAAGATAGCGAAAAAATTAAAATTGAAAGTATTGAGTTAACATCAATATATACTCCAGGACATACAGATTGCTCTTATAGCTTTTTAATGAAAGATAGAGTTTTTACTGGAGATACTTTATTAATAAATGGTACGGGAAGAACGGACTTTCAAAATGGAAGTTCGCATGCTGCATACGACTCTCTTTTTAAAAAGTTATTAAAATTGCCTGAAAAAACTTTAGTATACCCTGCCCACGATTATAATGGAAAAACACATTCAACAATTGAAAACGAGAAAAATAATAATCCAAGACTTCAAGTTGGCTCTGCTGAAGAATATGCTGAAATAATGGAAAATTTAAAATTATCGAATCCTAAAATGATGGATATTGCTGTTCCAGCAAACAAAAAAGGATTAACGCTTAAAGATTTAAATTCCCAGAAGTAAGTCTAATTCGCCCTTAGTTTCCAAAGCTTTTAATTCGACATAACCTCCTACATGCTTTTCGTCAATAAATATTTGAGGAACAGTTTTTGCACCATTTGATTTTTTTAACATTTCCTCTCTTTTTTCGATATCTTCACCAATATCAATCTCTTCATATTGAACTTTTTTTTTAGATAATAAGTGTTTTGCAGCTGAACAATAATTGCAAATAGGGCCAGTATAAATTACTACTTTTTTCATTTATGATATTATATGGTAATTAATTACAATGTTTCCAGTTAATTATATATTATTTTTAAATAACAATTATTCTTAAATTATGAAATTAGGTTTTATAGGAACTGGAAAAATAGCATTATCCGTTATTACTGGAATTTGTAATTCAAAAATATCCTACAGAAAAATTCTAGTATCGAAAAGAAATAGAAAAATTGCTGCAAAATTGAGAAAAAGATTTAAAAAGGTCCAAATTGCAAAAACAAATCAGGAAATTATTGATAAAAGTAACTGGGTCTTTTTGGCTGTAACACCCAAGGTTGGTGAAAAAATATTACCAAAATTGAATTTTAGATCTAACCAAAAGATTATTAGTTTTATTTCTACAATTAATTTAGTTCAACTTAAAAAAATAGTTAAAAAAAGAGCAAAAATTGTTAGAGCCATACCATTGCCACCAATTTCTCTAGGAAAGGGACCGGTTCCTATTTGTCCCCCAGATAATCAGGTGAAAAGCTTTTTTAATAAAATTGGGACAACGGTAGAGATTAGAAGCGAAAGAGCATCAAAAAATTTCTGGGCTACCTCAGGAATGATGGCACCTTTTTATGAAATATTAAAAGTTTTGTCAGATTGGTTAGTTAAAAAAGGAATTAAAAGAAGTGAAGCTCAAAAATATATAACATCTCTATTTGTTGCGCTGTCAGAAGACTCAGTGGTAAATTCAAAAAAACATTTGAAATATTTAGTTTCAGATTCCCAAACTCCCGGGGGTCTTAATGAACAAAGTGTTATAGAACTTAAAAAATCTGGTTTTTATAAATCTTTAGAAAAATCTCTTAATAGTATACATAAAAGATTAAATAAGAGATAATTTTTATGCAACAAGATTTTAATATCTTACAAGTAGATAAACTTTCAAAATACTTTGGTGGTCTGGCAGCAGTTTCAAGCTGTTCTTTGAAAATTAAAAAAGGTTCTATAACTGGCATCATTGGTCCTAATGGTTCAGGTAAAACAACCTTGTTTAATTTAATTGCTGGTAATTTAAAACCTTCTGATGGAAATGTATTGTTTCAAGGAAAAGATATAACGGGTGTTCCTTCTTACGAATTATTTTCAAAAGGATTACTAAGAACTTTTCAAATTGCACATGAGTTTACCAATCTCACAGTATTAGAAAATTTAATGATGGTTCCTGGAGGCCAGTCCGGAGAAAAATTAACCAATGCATTATTTAGTAGAAAAATTATCAAAGAGGAAGAAAAAAAAATAAAACAAAAAGCTCTTGAGGTAATGGAATTTTTAAATCTTATCCAATTATCCAAAGAACTAGCTGGAAATTTATCTGGCGGACAAAAAAAATTATTAGAGCTTGGTAGAACTATGATGGTTGATGCTAAATTAGTTTTGCTTGATGAGGTTGGAGCTGGTGTAAACAGGACATTATTGAAAGATATTGGAAGCGCTATTTTGAGATTAAATAAAGAGAAAGGTTATACTTTTTGTATGATCGAGCATGATATGGATTTTATAAGCAGACTATGCAATCCAGTAATTGTAATGTCTGAGGGATCAGTTTTATTTAAAGGAACCCCTGACGAAGTGAAAAACAATGAACAAGTAATCGAAAGTTATCTTGGAAGAGGATCCAAGAGCAGAAACGGAGCAAGATAATGTTTTTTTTCTCTGGTGAAAATATGACAGGCGGTTATGGAGGTGCAGACATAATTAATTCTTGTTCAATTGAGGTCAACAGAGGAGAGATCGTTGCAATTCTTGGTCCCAATGGGGCAGGAAAATCTACCGCAATGAAAGCCATGCTTGGTTTACTAAATCTTAAGTCTGGAAAAGTCTTAATTGATGGAAAAGATATATCTAAATTAACTCCACAAGACAGAGTTAAAGAAGGGATTTCTTTTGTTCCACAAACAAGAAATGTTTTTACAGGATTAAGCGTTCAAGAAAATCTAGAAATGGGAGCTTATTTAAGAGAGGAAAATATTGAAGAAATTATTAAAGAAATTTACGAATTGTTCCCAGTATTGAGAGAGAAAAAATCACAAATAGTTGGAGAATTATCTGGCGGTCAAAGACAACAAGTAGCTTTAGGCAGAGCTTTAATGACTAAACCGTCTGTACTGATGTTAGATGAACCCACGGCAGGTGTATCCCCTATAGTTATGGACGAGCTGTTCGATCACATCTTAAAAGTTAAAAAAACTAATGTCGCAATTATAATGGTAGAGCAGAATGCAAAACAAGCTTTGAGTATTGCAGATAGAGGGTATGTCTTAGTGACGGGGGAAAACAAATTTTCTGGAACAGGTAAGGAGCTATTAAATGATCCAGAGGTAAGAAGATCTTTTTTAGGTGGATAATATGGATTTTATAAATTCGATAGTTTTATTATTAAATTATATATTCGTACCAGCTTTATCTTATGGCTCTCAATTAGCATTAGGAGCAATTTTTGTTTCTTTGATTTATGGGATTTTAAGATTTGCCTACTTTACTGCTGGAGATTTAATGTCTTTTGGAACCATGTTTACGATTCTGTTTACTTGGTATTTCCAATCGTTAGGTATTAGCCTTGGTATTCTTCCTACAGCGTTAATAGCAATTCCTTTTAGTATAGTTGTTACAATATTATATGTGCTTGCTAAGGATAAATTAGTTTTTAGTTATTATCGTCTTAAAAAAAGTCCTCCAGTACAGCTTGCTATGGTCAGTATAGGAACAATGTTCGTTACACAGGCAATTGTTAGAATAATTATTGGACCTTTTGATAGAAGATTTTTTGATGGAGAGAAATTCATATTAAAAGCAAATGAATTTAAAGAAATGACAGGTTTAAATGAAGGATTAACTATTAAGTCAACTCAAGTAATAACTTTATTTGTTACAATAATAGTTGTTTCAATTTTATTTTGGTTTTTAAATAAAACTAAAACTGGAAAAAGTATGCGTGCTTATTCAGACAATGAAGATCTGGCATTACTTTCTGGAATAGATCCAAAAAAAGTTGTAATGATTACTTGGGTAATAGCTGCAATCCTAGCAACGATTGGAGGAACTCTCTACGGCTTAGATAAAAGTTTTAAACCATTTACTTATTTTAATAATATGCTTCCAATATTTGCGGCAGCAATTGTCGGTGGTATTGGAAATCCATTTGGAGCTTTTTTAGGTGGTTATGTTATTGCGTTTTCTGAAATACTTATAACTTATGCCTATAGAAAATTTTTTATATATTTGCTTCCTGAGAGTATAGAGCCTGACAGTTTATTACAATTGTTGTCAACAGATTATAAATTTGCAGTTTCATTTTCTATCCTAGTCGTAGTTTTGTTATTTAGACCATCAGGAATCTTTAAAGGAAAAGTTTTATGAGACAAAATCTAGATGTTATAGCTGCATATACAATAATGATAGGGCTAATAGTTCTAGTAGGTTTTTTTCAATCCTGGAGTATTGCGTTATCTATTTTATGTTTTTGTTTAATCTCTGCAGTTATGACAATGGGAGCAAATATTCAATGGGGATATGCAGGACTCATAAATTTTGGAATAATGGGGTATACTGCACTTGGAGGCTTAGCAGCTGTTTTAGTTTCGGTACCCCCAGTAAAAGAAGCATGGCAAGTGGGTGGACTAAATATGATTATTTGTGCTTTTCTAATAGCATTAATAGTTTTTATTATTCGCTTCATTCTTAAATATTATAAAAAATCAAGTAAAAGAAATTATGGAATAGCTTGCGTAATAATAGTTGGATTAATACTCCTAAGAATAATTTCTGGACCCGCAATTGAATCAATCGAAGCTGTAAATCCAGCAACTACTGGCTTTCTAGGAGGAATGGGTTTTCCTATTTTATTTTCATGGATAGTAGGAGCTTTTTTTGCTGGAGGTTTGGCGTATATTATAGGAAAAATTGCTTTAGGACTTAGAGCAGACTATCTCGCAATAGCTACATTATTAATTTCTGAAATTGTAGTTGCAATAATAAAACACGAAGATTGGCTATCGAGAGGTGTCAAAAATGTTATCGGACTGAAAAGACCAGTTCCCTACGAAATTGATCTACAAAGTAAAGAATGGTTTATTAATTTAGTTTCAAAATTTAACGCAGGTACTCTAAATTTAATTAATAATACTTTGGAAAAGGAGCAGGCGTTGAAACAATTAGTAATTGAAGGATCTACAGTTTTTGTCAAATTATGCTTTGCAGGGCTTTTCTTGGTTGTTGTTATAATTTTACTAGTTATTACGCAAAAAGCACTTTATTCACCCTGGGGAAGAATGATGAGGGCCATTAGAGATAATGAAGTAGCAGCAAACGCCATGGGAAAAAATGTTGTTAAGCAGCATCTTTTAATCTTCGTTTTAGGATCGGCAATAGTAGGTATAGCAGGAGCAATGATGGTAACTTATGATGGTTTATTTACTCCAGGTAGTTATAGGCCCATGAGATATACTTTTTTAATTTGGGTAATGGTAATTGTCGGGGGAAGTGGAAATAATTTTGGAGCTATTCTTGGTGGTTTTGCAGTTTGGTTTCTATGGATAGAGGCGGCACCGATTGCGTTATTTTTAATAAATTTATTTACCAGCGGTTTAGAAGAAACTAATGCCTTAAGAGTTCACTTAATTGACAGCATACCTTATTTTAGATTCTTGATGATGGGAATTGGTTTGTTATTAATAATGCGTTATAGACCCAAGGGTATTTTACCTGAAAAAATCAAACATGTATAAGAAATTTGAGACAATTTAATACTTGTTTTTTATTATAAACTTTAGGATATTGATTATATGAATTTAGAAATCTTTTTATTTAATGGCTACGGTTATTTTGTTTGGCCAGCTTTTATATTCACTTTTTTAAGTTGTTTATTTTTATACATAAAAACTAAAAAAGAGTTAAAAAAACAAGAAAAGATATTTTTAAGACATTTTAAAGTTATAGAAACTATAAAAGTTGAAAAACCTAGGAAAAAAGAAGAACTTGCAGAAAAAGTTTTATCTATTAAACCAACTCTTTAATAATTTAATAAATCCAAAAGTTTTATGTTAAGCAAAAAAATTAAATTGAGAATTTTTTTGTTACTATTTTTTTCATTATTACTTGCTATTAGTATTTTGTTTATTCTTAAAAACTTAGAAGAAAATGTGGTTTATTTTTTTTCTCCGACAGAAATTAATAATAAAGCAAATATCTCTTTTGATAAAAAAATTCGTATAGGAGGATTAGTAAAGGAAAATTCAGTAAACAAAGACGGAAAAATTGTAAATTTTATAATTACTGACTTAAAAAATGAAATCATAGTATCTTACAGCGGTTTGATCCCCAATCTATTTTCAGAAGGAAAAGGGGTAGTGGCAGAAGGAAAGCTAAAAGATAAGAAATATTTTATTGCTGAAAAAATTTTAGCAAAACATGATGAAAATTATATGCCGCCAGAAGTTAAACAGGCTTTAGAAAATAATAATAATTAGGTAGTATTGTTTAAATGATTAAAAACTTTTTTCCAAATAAAATTCTTTTATTAAAGAATAAATTAATAAATAATTTAGTAATTCTTTTAATAATTATTTTAATTTTTGGCGTTTCCTATTCATTATTTATATCACCACCAGATTATATCCAGGGTGACTCTGTTAGAATAATGTATGTTCATGTACCATCTTCATTTATTGCACTTGGATGTTTTGGGTTTATTGGAGTAGCTTCAGTTTTAAATTTAATTTTTAAGATAAAAATAATGCCCTTATTGGCAAAAAGTATTGCACCAATAGGATGTATTTTTTCATTGATTTCAATTATTACAGGTTCGCTATGGGGAAAACCTACCTGGGGAGTTTGGTGGGTGTGGGATGCTAGACTAACATCAATGTTAATTTTATTATTTTTCTATTTAGCATATATTTTAACTTGGAAGTTTATTTTTGATTTTAATAGAGCGAACCAAATATCTTCGATAATAGGAATTCTAGGAACATTTAATTTACCCGTTATAAAATACTCTGTAAATTGGTGGAATACTTTGCATCAGCCATCTAGTATAACTTTAACATCAGCTCCCACTATACATTTTTCAATGTTAATACCTTTAACGATAATGTTTTTTGCTATGGTTATTTATTCATTAATAATTTTTTTAATGAAATATAAAACTGAAGCAATGAAAATTAAAATTCGTAAAGAACACAAAAAAATTAAAAATTAATATTCTTTTTTAGATTTTTTATTATGAAAAAAAATTACAAATATACCAATCATAAAAAAAACAAAGGGTAGTGACCAAAGAGCTAGTGTTGATAATTTAAATGGAGGTTTAAGGAGAACATAGTCTCCGTATCTATCAGTTAGATATACAAATATTTCATCGTCACTGTATCCTTCCAAAATTTTGTTTCTAATTAATACTCTTAGATCCTTGGCAAGTGGAGCCACAGAATCATCAATTGATTGGTTTTGGCAAACCATACATCTAATTTTTTTAGAAATATTTCTTGCCCTAAGTTCTAATTTCTGATCTTGGAGAATTTCATCAGGCTCAACAGAAAAAGAATTATAACTAAAAAATTGAAAAGAGTAGAAAATAAATAAGATTATAAAAATTTTTTTTAAATTCATTCTATTTCACGAATTAAAAGATTAATTTTTTTATAAATTTTATTAGTAATAGGTCCCACATGTCTATACTTAATAATACCTTGAGAATTTATTACAAATGTTTCTGGTATTCCATATACACCCCATTCGATTGCTATTTTTCCTTTTTTATCTTCAGCAATATTAGAGTAGGGATTTCCTAAATCATTAAGCCATTCCATAGTCTTTTTCGTATTATCTTTATAATTTATCCCTATTATTTTTATTTTTTCTTTATTTGAAAAAAGCTTGATGTATTTATGTTCGTCTCTGCAAGGTTTACACCATGTGGCAAAAAAATTTACTAAAACTTTTTCATTTCCAAATTCATCTGTAGATATAAAATTTTCATTCTTTAAAAGAGATTTTGTTTCAAAACTAGGCACTTTCTTATCCAACAAATTTGAAGGTAGTCTGGATATATCTCTATCAATTATTAGAAGATAGAAAAAAATTGAAAGTATAAAAAGGAAAATAATTAATGGAATTATTGTTATTTTTTTTTTCATTTTGGTACAAATCTATTTTTATTTAAATAAGTTTTGACAGAAATTAGGCCTCCAAAAAATATAGTAAAAGCACCTATCCAAATCCAAATAACCAATGGGTTGTAATATATTCTTACTGTCCATCCATCACCTTTATTACCTTCTCCTAAAACAATATATAAATCTCTAATAAGATTCGTATGTATGGAAGCTTCAGTAGTAAAAATATTTGTAATTGGATAATATCTATTTTCTGGTTTTAATTTTGTAATAATTTTTTTATTTTCGCCATAAACCAAAAAATTTCCTTGTAAAGCTAAGTAGTTAGATCCTTTGACTTCATTTATTTGATTAAGAATTACATTATATTTTTTAATTTTTACTTCATCATTAATATTCATTCTAATAATTTTTTCTTTTTGCCAAACACTTGAGCCCGTTATTCCCAATATTAACAATCCAACACCAAGATGTGCAATTGTCATACCAGTTGAAAAACTTTTTAATTTTCTTATTAAAATAATTAAATTATTTGATATTATCCAAAAGCCTAACCCCATACCGATAAATCCTAGCAAAGAATATGTTCCATAAATGAAAAAAAATATTAATGTCATAACCATTGTTAAAATTAAACTAGGAAATATTTTTTTAAAAATTTTAAGATTATCTTCTTTATTCCAAGCTAAAAGAGGACCGACACCCATCACTAAAATTGCAGGGATTATAATTGGAATGACTGTAGAATTAAAATAGGGTTCTCCAACAGAAATTTTCTTATTTGTAAAAGCTTCTATTAGCAAAGGATAAATTGTGCCCAGGAATACTGTAGCGCACACCACAACCATCAATATATTATTTAAAAGTATAGAACCTTCTTTACTAAAAAAAGAAAAATAATTATCGCTAAAATATCTATTTGAATTTTTTCCAAACGATATTAAAGAATAACCTCCCAATAAAGCTGTAAAAGCAAGTATGTACATTCCTCTTGATGGGTCTAGTGCAAAAGTATGAACGCTTGTTAAGATTCCAGATCTAACTAGAAAAGTTCCTATAACACTCAAAAGAAAAACAAGTATCGCTAACAATAATGCCCAAGTTTGTAGTGATTTTTTTTTCTCAACTATAATTAAAGAATGAAGCAAAGCTGTTCCTAATAGCCACGGCATAAAGGAAGCGTTTTCAACTGGATCCCAAAACCACCAACCTCCCCATCCTAATTCGTAGTAAGCCCAAATCGAACCAAAAGCTATTCCAATTGTTAAAAAGGTCCAAGCTATTAAAACAAAAGGTTTCATATATTTATACCAATCAATATTTTCGTTTTTTTTTAAATGCAAAGCGGCAACGCTTAAAGAGAAAGCGGCCGAAAATCCAACATAACCAACATATAAAAGGGGAGGATGTATAGCTAAGGCTGGGTCTTGTAAAATAGGATTAAATCCTAAACCATCTTCTGGTATTGGAAATATTTTTTCAAATGGATTTGAAGTCAAAACTGTAAATAATAAAAAACCAAATATAATTAATGCCTGAGTTTCCATTGATTTTGTTATGAAGTTAAAATTTGAATTGTTATAAAACTTTGAAATAAAATAATTAAATAATACTAAAACAAGAATCCATAACAGCATTGATCCTTCATGATTTCCCCAGACACCAGATATTTTATATAGTATTGGTTTTGTTGTATGTGAATTTTGATATACATTTAATAAACTAAAATCAGAAACAATATGACTATAAGTTAATAAAAGGAAAGAAAGAAAAATAATAATTAACAAACCTTTTGACAAGATATAATTAAATTTTAAGGTATTATTATTCTTTCTATATGAATTTACGAATTGAAAAATTGTAAATAGGAGCGCTGTCCAAAGTAAAATATTTCCTAAAAGTGATATCATAAACTCCTATTATTTTACTATTAAGAATAAACTTTTTGAAGGTGACATTATTTCTTAATTAATCAGCAACGTAAACAGATATGCCCCTTTTATTAAGATCTATATCAAATTTTTTATGCAAAGGCGGAAATGCTCTTTGTTGACAATCCATTCTGTCGCAAGTTCTACAATTTACTCCAATTGGAGTCTCTGTTTTTTTATCATTTAAATTTAGAGAATCTGCATACACAAAATCTTTTGCATATTTAACTTGGCATCCTAATCCTATTGATAGTAATGTTTTTTCCATTCCATGTTTCCCGATTCCTTTTTCAACGGTTCTGGCGATACAGACATATTTTTCTCCATTGGACATTTTTGAGACTGCAGCATTTATTTTTCCAGGCATTGTGAAAGCTTTATAAATATTCCATCGTGGACATGCACCACCGTATCTTGGTATTTCTATACCCGATAAAGAAAATCTTTTAGAAATATTACCTGCAACATCTGCTCTCAGCATATGGAAGGGGATACCTTTCATTTTCGGATCTTGCAGACATGTAATTCTATGAGCAACCTGTTCAAACGAAACGGCAAATGTATTTTGTAAAAGTTCAACATCATATCTTTGTCTAATACATTCTTCATAAAAAGGTTTGTAAGGCATTATTACCGCTGCGCCAGTATAGTTAAGTAGTGCGACTTTTGATAATTTTTTTGATTCCTCACTAGGAAAAGAAAAAGTATTTAAATATTCATCTATAATATTAGAGGCTTCTAGTTGTGCGACATGTGCACCCGCATATAATTTTTTTGTTTCTAAATTTAAATAATCAGAAACAAGAAAAATTTTTTTTATTTCATCGTATTGCTTGGTAAATGGTTTACTTTCATCCGGCACTAAATCTTTAACTTCTATTTGATGTTTATTAAATAAATATTCGCATATAGATGAATATCCAACTCGATTATTAGTTTGTATTTTATTGAATAAATCACTAGCAAATTTTTCTAATTCTGGAAAATAATTTTCATTATTTTGAATAAAATCTGCAACTACTTCTCCAGGAAACGAATTTTTTCGACCATCAATAATTTTACTTGATATGTTTTCTACTTTGCTAACGATATCTTGATTTTTCTTTTTATAGTCATCTCCAAGCTTAACCAGTGCCTTTGCAATGGTAGGGTTAGTAGTAATTAGCTCTTTGACATCAAAATTTGTAATATCTAAATTTTCAAACAAGTTGTCACCCAATAAATCCATTAAATTTTGATATAGGTTTGTATCTGTTTTCTTTGAAATGTCTGATACATCAACATTTAACTCATTTGCCATTTTTAATAATAAATCTAAGTCTATTTTCCGCTTTCCACTTTCCATTAAATTTAAATAGGTTGGAGATATAGACAGTTTTTTTGATAAGTCAGCCTGAGTAATTCCAAGCTTTTTTCTTTTTATTTTGATTCTGTGGCCAATTTGTTGATCTTTTTCACTCATATTTACAAGATTTACATCTTTGAAATTATTTATTTACAAATATTTACAAGTAAAATCAACAAAAATATTGAATTTTTTGAATTTTGTAAATATAGTAAATTTATGAGTGAATCATTAAACCCAAAAAACCAACTAAACGATAGGTCTTCTGATAAAGGATTGTTCGTAAATGATGACGATCAGGACTGGGGTAGCGCGGGAATGAATGACATTCAACAAGAAGATTCCGAATAAAACCAAAAAGTTTATTCAAGATATCATATGAGTTCAAAAATTAAATCTGGAAATGTTTCTTTTGATTTAAAAAGATTTTCTGGGATAAAAAGAGATTACACAAAAGAAGATGTAGAGAAACTCAAGGGTACATTTAATATTGAATATAGTCTTTGTAAATATCAATCAGAAAAATTATGGAATTTATTAAATACAGAAGCTTATGTTAATACATTGGGTTCTCTTTCAGGTAACCAGGCTGTACAGCATGCTAAGGCTGGATTAAAAGCAATCTATTTAAGTGGTTGGCAAGTAGCTGCAGATGCAAACAGCGCAGGAGAAATGTATCCCGATCAAAGCCTATATCCCTATGATAGTGCTCCTAAATTAGTTGA
>MDSV01008614.1_pt1 | contig 12095 bp, 8 predicted proteins | sample 810851 | NCBI WGS metagenome assembly MDSV01 (sample SAMN05326640, study PRJNA326480) | marine metagenome | isolation source: seawater | place: Atlantic Ocean: North East | collected 2012
AATAAGTTTGCCTCCAGATGAAGTTTTCTTATGATAGTCTAATTGTTTTTTCAACTCTGATTTTTTAGACTTTTTTTCAATTAGACGTTTTTTAGCAGCAGAATTGAATTTCTCAAAATCAATACCCATTGGAAATGTATCAACCACAACTTTCCTCGAACCTAAATCAATTCTATTAAAATCTACATCATTCTTTAAAATCCTTTTTACCGAACTTAAAAAATGACGTTCGTAATCGTATGTGTGGAATCCAATTTGGTCAGCTCCCAAAATTCCTTGAAGTAGTTCTTCTCTCCATGGAAAAATTCTGAAAATTTCAAAGGATGGAAAGGGTATATGTAGAAAAAAACCTATAGTAGTGTTAGGTTTTTGGTCTCTAATCATTTTAGGACAAAGTAAAAGTTGGTAATCATGCACCCAAATAATATCTCCATCTTCAACATTATTTATTACGGCTTCGGCAAATTTTTTATTTACCTCAACATAAGAATCCCATTGGTTCTGACTGAAAACCGAATATTCAATAAAATAATGAAAAAGTGGCCAGAGTGCTTTGTTTGACAACCCATAATAAAATTCATCTATTTCTTTTTTTTCTAAATTGACTGGAAAATAATTGTTATTATCAAGGTGTTTTTGAACGGGTCCCCATGATTTTTTGTCAATTTCATCAAAACTAATACCCGGCCATCCAATCCACAAAAAGTCTTCTTTTTTTCGGATTGAATTCATACCTGTTGCTAATCCCCCTGAAGATGAAGTATATTTGTAATTATTTTCTACTTTAGATATCTGAATTGGAAGTCTATTAGAAACGATAATAGTTTTTCCCATATTTAACTATTGAATATAAAATTATGTAATTAAAAAATCATACATGAAATCTAATACACTAAATTTCGGGATAATTGGGAATTGTCAATCTTCTGCATTAATAAATGAGAATTCTTCAATAGACTGGTGTTGTTTACCACAATTTGATTCAGCCTCTGTATTCGCTAAAATTCTAGATGAACAGAAAGGGGGTAGTTTTAAGATAGAATGTGATAAAACTTACAAAAGTTCCCAAAATTATATAGAAAACACCTCCATTTTGGTTACAAAATTTGAAAATGGAGAAAACTCTTTTGAAGTAATTGACTTCATGCCAAGATATCAAAAAGAGAACGGCTCTTTTTACTCGCCTCCTGAAATAATAAGATTTATAAAGCTTATAAGGGGCAAACCTAAATTTAAAATATTATATGATCCTAAACTTGAATACGCATTAGGAAACACCAACACTTATATAAAAGATGAATTTATTGTGAGTGTAGTTGATGAAAAAAGATATGGAACTTTATACTTATATACTGATTTAGATAAAAATAATATCCTAGAATCAAATGAAATAGAAATTGATACTAATTATTTTTTGTCAGTATCATATAATGAAAAAATTAAAGCAGTTACTTTAAACCAAATAATCTTAGACTTTGAAAAAACGAAGATATACTGGATGAATTGGTGTCATAAAACACCAAAATTTAAAAATTATAATTCTGAAATTCTAAGAAGTGCAATGACCCTAAAGCTTCTAACTTTTGAGAAAACCGGTGCCGTTCTTGCTGCTGCTACAACCTCTCTTCCTGAAACGATTGGCGAGGTTAGAAATTGGGATTACAGGTTTTGCTGGATAAGAGACGCTTCCATGGTAATTAAAATTATAACTAAACTTGGCCACAAAAAAATTGTAAAAAATTTTATAGACTTTATAGTTAATTTAATTCCAGACAAAAACGAAAAACTCCAAATAATGTATGGAATAAGTGGAGAAAAAATTCTTACAGAAAAGATTTTAAGTCATTTTGGTGGTTACCAAAATTCCAAACCTGTAAGAATTGGAAATGCCGCTTATTCGCAAAAACAAAATGATATTTATGGAATTTTAATGGATGCTATACACTTTCAAATTGATAAATACAGAGAAGATAATGATAAACATGAAGAACTTTGGTCAATTGTAAAATTGATAATTTGGGTAGTAGAAAAAAACTGGAAACTTCCCGACAGAGGTATATGGGAGTTTAGAAATGAAAATAGACACTTTACATTTTCAAAACTCTTGTGTTGGGTTGCAGTGGACAGAGCAATTAAAATTTCTAAAATTTTTAAAAGAAAAAAATCTACTAAAAAATGGGAAATATTAAGAAAAGAAATAAAAACAGATATTCTTGAAAATGGCTGGAATAAAAAGAAAAAAGCATTTACTCAATCTTATGGGAGTAATGACCTTGACGCTTCAGTACTATTAATGGATCAATATGAATTTATTGATGCAATGAACCCAAAATATATAAGTACAGTAAAAGCAATTGAAAAGGAACTTTCTTTTGAGGGTCTTCTTTTCAGATATAAAAATATTGATGATTTTGGGAAACCAAGTTCTTCATTCACAGTTTGTTCCTTTTGGTTTGCCTACAGTCTCTATAAAATTGGGGAAAAAGAAAAATCAAAAAAATATTTTGATGAGCTTCTCTCATATAGTAATCATCTAGGTTTATTTAGCGAAGATTTAGATTTTAAATCAAAGAGATTATTGGGGAATTTTCCTCAGGCATATTCACATTTAGCTTTAATTGAAACAGCAATGAATTTTAATTAAAATTTGTTTATTTATAATTTAGATTTTAAAAAAATGAAAAAAGTAATAGTCATATGTCTTAGTTTAATCTTGTTTTTTTGTGAAAAATCAAACAATTTAGAAATTGATAAAAAAACAAATCCTATAACAACTTTAGATTTGGCAAAAGGGATTCTTTATGAGGTAAATATTCGACAATTTACAAGGGAAGGTACTTTTAACGCTCTTGCTAAAGAACTTCCGAAAATAAAAGATCTTGGAGTAAATATTTTATGGTTAATGCCTACCTATCCAATCTCAACAACAAAAAGTAAAGGACCTCTAGGAAGTTATTATGCGGTTTCAGATTACAAAGGTGTCAATCCAGAATATGGAACATTGAAAGATTTAAAATACCTAGTAAATAAAGCACATCAACTTGGAATGTTTGTAATTTTTGATTGGGTACCAGGACACACTGGTTGGGATCATATATGGATTGAAGAACATCCAGAGTTTTATTTAAAAAATGCTTCAGGGGAAATTATTGACCCAATTGACCCCCGAACTGGAGAATCATTTGGCTGGACCGACGTTGCAGATCTTAACTACGATAATTTTTCTATGCGTGAGGCAATGAAAGAAGCCATGCTATACTGGATTAATGAAGTTGATATAGATGGTTATCGTATTGATCAGGCTTATGCAGTCCCAATGGATTTCTACGAAGAAGTGTTACCAGAAATGAAAAAATTAAAACCAGTCTTTATTCTTGGAGAAACAGATGCCAATCATCCTGGTGGGATGAAGCATTTAAAAAATTTTAATGCTTCCTATGATTTTCCTGGACATCATTTGACTAAAGATATTGCTAAAGGAAACAAATCAGTTCTCGATTATAGGAAACATCGTGAAAATTTTATTTTACAACATGAATCTGAGCATCTATTACTCAATTTTGTTAGTTCTCATGACGAAAATGCTTGGGCAGGTACTGTAGATGAATTGTATGGAGAATCAGCACATACAATGATAGCGCTAAACTATATCTCTCCTGGACTTCCATTTTTATATAGTGGCGTTGAATATGATTTAAATAAGCGCTTACTTTTCTTTGAAAAGGACAGTTTCCCGAAAGTAAAAGGAGAAACCTACGATTTATTGAAAAAACTAGGAGAGCTTAAAAATTCTCATCCTGCTTTACATTCGGGTAGAGAAGCGGGTAAATACACTCCAATAAAAACCTCTTTATTAGATAAAGTTCTTGCTTTCGAAAGATCTAAAGAAGGTGACACGATAGTTTTTATAGGTAATATGTCAGGAGAACATATAGGGTTTAGATCACCGTATAATGGAACATTTAAAAGATATAAGGACGAGAAATTCAAAAGATTGTCTTACTCCTATGAATATCGAATGAAGCCATGGGAATTTTGGATTTTAAAAAATTAACTTGGTGGAGTTAAAAGCTAAAACTTTTAACGTGTTAGGATTTTAATTTGAATTAATGGGATTCTATTAGATTTCTTTTCAATACGCTTCTTTCTTCTTTCAAGTTTATTGATATAGTCATCAATTCTGTCTAATTTTATTTCTTTTTGAAATGGTGAGTCAGAGTCAAAATACTTTTTTTTCTTATTTAAACTTTGTTGATTTATTTCTGAATTTATAATTAGTATATCTTTTTTTAATTCTTTGCTCTTTAAAATACCCTTTCGACTACTGTCAATATAAACAGCTTTAACTTTCTCAACAAAACTATTTATCTTTTCTTTGTTCGGCATCTGTATATCACTAGCCCCATGATATGTTACAAATAAATTTCTGTTTGAAAGTTTCGATGAATTAATAATTATTTCGGTTGGCCCTTCATGGATAAAATTAAATTTTTTATTTGAAATAAATTCTTGAAAATTTACCTCCATCTTAAAATTTGGGTCGTAGAATCTGGAACTCAAGATTTCTTTTAATAGTAAATTTCTTTGCCTAGCTGTATACTCTTTTCCAAATAGAAAAATTGTCGCTAATTTGATCTCGCTTACAGACACATTCTTAAGTTTAATTTTGGATCCTTGCTGTGCGTTTAGTTCAGAACAGAAAATCAACAGTAGGAAAACCGGTATTATTAATTTCATATTGAAAGTAAAATTACCAAATTGTTTATAATATTTTTAAATGTTTTCGGTTTTGGCTAAAAAAGTCAAGGCTTTTTGGGTTTTTTAACGACCCATAATTGATTACTTCTGATAGGGGACTCCCTAACAATATTTTTTTAATAGGTATTTCTAATTTTTTTCCACTTAATGTATAGGGTACTTCCTTAATTGAAATTATTTTATCTGGAATATATTGAGCTGAACATTTAATTTTTAATTGATTTTTAATCTTATCAATTAATTTAAAATCTAGCTTCTTGCTTGTAACTACAAATAAAAATAATTGTGAATGATCTTTTTTATTTGGTAAATCTAATATTATTGAGTCTACAATTTCGTCTACCTGGTCTAAAACTCTGTATATTTCAGAGGTTCCAATTCTAACACCTTTCCTGTTTAAAGTAGAATCTGAACGTCCGAGTATTTTTATTCCTTTGGTTTCACATTTTTGTATCCAATCTCCATGAGTCCAAACTCCTTTAAATTTCTGAAAATAGCTATCTGTATAGACCTTATTCTGATTATCACCCCAAAAATAAATTGGCATACAGGGCATTGAATTCGTAATAACCAGTTCACCTGTCTCATTATTTACTTTTTCTCCTTTTTCATTCCAGCATTCAACTGAAGCGCCTAACATCTCGCATTGCAAGTAACCTGCATAAACAGGTAAATTAGGATTCCCTCCTAAAAATGCAGAACAAACATCAGTTCCTCCACTCAAGGAAATAATCTGGACCTCGGGAAGCTTTTTTTGTAACCAACTGAAGGCTTCTTTTGAAAGGGGAGACCCAGTAGAACCGATTGATCTAAGTTTTATTAAATTATTCTTATTTATGTCTTTTAAACTATTTTTCATGCTTTCAATAAAAAATGATGCCCCGTGTCCAAAATGGTGGATAGATTTATCTGAAGCAAAGCGCCATTGAACCCCAAGGTCAGGATAGTTAGGAGATCCATCATAAATACATAATACTCCTCCACAAAGTAATGCACCTAGTGCATAATTCCACATCATCCAACCTGTTGTGGTATGCCAAAAAAAATGATCTCCGGGTTTTAAATTTTGGTGAAGTGCAATTGCTTTATATTGTTCCATGAGCATTCCTCCTGTACGATGAGTAATTGCTTTAGGTCTGCCAGTAGTTCCAGAAGAATACAAAACCCAAATTGGATGGTCGAATTCTACCGCTAATGATTCTAATGAAATAATTTTTTCTGTGTTTAAATTCCATGATTTAAAACCTATTTCACAACAAAGAACAGACTTAATTGTTGGGATTGTTTTTTGTATTGACTTAATTCTGTCAGATAAATAATATTTTTTTCCATTATATGTATATTCTTTTGTTCCAATCAATACAATTGGATTTAATTGTCCAAGTCTCGAAATAACACTTTCAACTCCGAAGTCAGGGGAACAACAACTCCAAATTGCGCCAATAGAATTTGTGGCTAAAAATGCTGCGACTGTCAGAGGGTGATTCGGTAAATATCCCACAACACAGTCTCCTTTTTTTACCCCCTTGTCTAGCAATTCCTTTTTAATTTCAAACGCCTTGAGGAATAATGAATTCCATGTAATACATGTGTCTTCTTGTTTTTCATTTCTGTAAAGAATTGCTTTTTTATTATTTTGAAAGTTTCTTTCAATGTGCTCAACATAGCTTAGGCAAGAATCTCCAAACCATTTGGTTTTAAAAAATGGATTTTTATTTTTAACCACATAAGTGTAAGGTGTTACGAATTTTATTTTAAAAAATGATGCGATGCATCCCCAAAATTCAGATAATTCTGTCACAGACCAGTTATGTAAAGCTTTATAATTTTTGAAAATCCGACCAGTTTTATTTGATACAAAATTCTGAAATGACTGCATTCTACTAGAAGATGCACTTATTGAAGTGGGATTCCAAATTGGAGAATTCTTATTCATTCTTAGAACTTAAATTTCTTTACTATTAAAATGAGTTTGCATTTGTGAAATTCATTTACATTTTAGAAATTTAAATAAAACAAATTATATGAAATATTTTTTTTTATTAATTATAGTTATTAATTCATTTTTTACCTATGGTCAGTCAGATTATATTTTATCAGATTTAGACTCATCAAAAGACGATTATGCAAAAGTGGTTATGCAGATATGGGAGTATGCAGAAATGGGATATCAGGAAGAAAAAAGTAGTGCTCTTTTACAAAATAAACTTAAAGAGTCAGGATTTATGATAAAATCTGGTGTAGCAGGAATTCCTACTGCGTTTATTGCAGAATATAATAATGGAGGGTTTTTATTCCTCGACCATTGGTTTATCAATATTTTCCATTTCTATACCAATATTTGATCTATTTGAAGTTAGCTTTGTTATATCCTTATCGATCTTTTTAAATTCTTTGTTAGTTACGTTATATTGATTTACAACAGTGCGTATGCTATTTCCAAGTTTTTCATGATACGTTAGATACGCATTTAGGTGATTCCCAAGCTTTTCAATGTTAATTTGAATCTCATTAATTGATTCTTCAACTTTCATATTATTCAAGGCTTTATTTGTAACCTGAAGCATTGGGAATAAACTCATTGGTGAAACGATCATTACCTTTTTTTCATATGCATATGATACAAGATCCCTTTGATTAATTTTTAGTGACCCAACTTTATTATTTAAAAGATCTTGGTATAGACCATCGGCTGGAATAAACATATAAGCATAGTCAAGAGTTCGTTCGTTGGGTCTTATATATTTAGAAGTTTCATCAATTCTATTTTTGATGTCACTTTTAAATTTTTTTTCTAGATCATTTAATTTATCAGTGTCCGTTTCTTCACTCTCTATCATTTTATTGTAGTTGTCAAGAGAAAATTTAGCATCTATTGGTATAATAAATTCTCCAACTTTAATTACTGCATCAACCGCTTCTCCGTTGTTAAAAGAAAATTGCATTTGAAAAAGCTCAGGAGGTAAAACATTGGCAAGCAAGTTTTCAAGTTGAATTTCTCCTAGAATACCCCTTTGCTTTTGATTACCTAAAATTTTCTCAAGTGTTTTCATTTGATTAGCAAAAGTCAACACCTGTTCATTTGTTCCTTTTATCTTTTCAAGTTCCTTTGTCAACTTATTAATTGTGTCAGAAAAACGTACTTCCATATTTTTCTGATCTAGTTTAGAATCTTGCAGATGTTTGCTTAAGTTTTGAGCAGACGTAAGTTTAAATTCTTCTATAAAGGATTCAAGTTTAGATTCAATTTCTTTAGTGTTGTCTTCAGATTTTTTGTCAATCTGTTTTTTTATAAATAAAAAACCAACAATCAGTGCTGAAATCAAAATAAAAATTAGGAAAGATTCCATTATTTAAATTTAGTGAAATACAACTATAAAAATGTTAAATTAAAAATAAACATAAGTTGAGACACAAAAAAATTAGTTTGAATTTTACAGTAATGAATTTAACATCCATAACTTTATTATTAAATTTTATAAAATATGATTTCAAGATTAAACTCATCGCAAAGTGGTTTTTGTCTGCTTTTATTATCGTTAATTACTTTTTCTTGTGGTTCAGATTCAAAAGAGCTTACTGCACTTGAAAAATATGTCAAAACACCTACTGAAGATTATTCATTTGAAATTAAAGATTCATTGTCAGGAGACAAGTGGAAAGCATATCACATTAAAATGCATTCAGGTAAGTGGCTTGATGAGTCTCAAGTTGATCAACCATTATGGTGGCATTGGGTTGATATAATTATTCCAGAAGATGTAAATCATGAAACTGCAATGTTATTTATAGGAGGGGGCACCAATAAAGATGAAAAGTTTTTATTAGACAGCACCGCTGTAGGTTTTGCACTTAAAACTAACTCTGTAATCGCAAATGTAAGTAATGTCCCATTTCAGCCTCTTAATTATCTTGACGTCGAACAAAAAGAATTTTATGAAGATGATTTAATCGCCTACGGATGGGATAAATTCCTAAAATCTGGCGCAGAAGATTTCTCTTTATTTTGGCTTGCTAGATTCCCCATGACTAGAGCTGTAGTTAGAGCAATGGATGTTATACAAGAAATAAACCATTTAAAAAAATCCAATATCAATTCTTTTTTTGTTGCTGGTGCATCAAAAAGAGGATGGACAACATGGACTACTGCTGCAGTAGATCAAAGAGTCGTCGGTATTTCACCAATTGTAATTGACATGCTTAATGTTGTTCCTAATTTTGATCATCACTATCAATGTTATGGTGAATTTAGTCCTGCGGTGCAAGATTATGTGAATTATAAAATTGTAGATTGGATGGATTCACAAGAATATGATAAACTCATTGCTCAAGTTGAACCGTATAACTTTAAAGAAAAGTTTACAATACCAAAATTCGTAATTAATGCGGCTTCTGATGAATTTTTTGTAACTGATTCATGGCAATTTTATTGGGATGATTTGCCGGGAGAAAAGTATTTAAGATATGTCCCAAATGCAGGGCATAGTCTTGAAGGAACATACCAACTAGAAAATTTAGCTTCCTTTTATTACCGCTTTCTAAATGACTTAGATCAACCTAATTGGACCTGGGAAATTAACAACGATACTATTTTTGTAAATATCGATCAAGGTCAGGACTATAAAATAGCAAAATGGGAGGTAAATAACCCAAAAGAAAGAGATTTTAGAATTTATAAAATAGGTAAAACGTGGCAAAAAATAGACATTGAAACTAATAACGAAGGGTATTATGCTATTCCTGTAACATCCAATGAGGGATATACTGCGGCTCTTGTTGAGGTTATCTTTGATTCCGAAAGTGACCAGCCTTTGATTTTATCTACTGGTACAGTTGTGACTCCAAACAAATATCCATTTGAAAAATATGCGCCAGAGAAGAGTTTAGGGACAAAAAAGAATTAATTTTTAGTCATGATAAAATCTGCTTTTTTATTAATCCTGTTAACATTTATAAATTGTAAATCTATCGAAGTTGAAAACAACTTTAAAAGTTGGAACGAATACTTAGGTGACAAATCAAGAAGCCATTATTCAAGTTTGAATCAGGTTAATACTAAAAATGTAAAAGGCTTAAAGAAAATTTGGGAATATAAATCTGGAGGTGTTCTTAATTCAAAAAATACAACTCAAATACAATGTAGCCCTATTGTAATTGACACTATCTTATATGGTACAAACCCCTTAACTAAGCTTTTTGCAATTAATGCAATAACAGGGAAAAAGATATGGGAATTTGATCATGGTGAAAACTCCGGCCCAGGCTGGTGGGGTGTCAATAGAGGTTTAATTTATTGGGATGACAGAGAAGACGGAAGAATAGTTTACACCTCAGGCAGCTATATATATGCAATAGATGCTTTGACTGGAAAACCAGAAGAAACTTTTGGAGAAAATGGAAGAGTAGATCTAAGAAAAAACTTAGGACGCCCATACAAAGAAATGATTGTTATTGCTAATACACCTGGAGTTGTTTATGATAATATCTTAATTCAGGGTTCTAGGGTTCATGAGGGTCCAGGAGCATCTCCTGGACATATTCGTGCATATGACCTAAATACAGGTAAAATGATATGGAGATTCAATACAATTCCACATCCCGGAGAATACGGTTATGAAACGTGGCCAAAAGATGCCTGGAAACATATGGGTGGTGCAAATTCTTGGGCTGGAATTACTCTTGATGAGTCGACTGGTATCGCTTACATTCCCACAGGCTCAGCATCATACGATTTTTGGGGTGGTAATAGATCAGGAGAAAATTTATTTGCCAATTGTTTAATTGCACTTAATGCAAAAAATGGAGATCGAATATGGCATTTTCAATTCATTCATCATGACCTTTGGGATAGAGATTTACCAGCACCACCAAATTTGGTTGAAATTAATCGAAATGGAAATAATATAAAAGCAGTTGCACAAGTAACAAAATCAGGGCACTTGTTTGTTTTTGATCGGTTGACAGGTGATCCGGTATATCCAATAGAAGAAATTCCCGTTAAATCTTCAGGCCTTGATGGAGAAAAATCCTGGCCTACCCAACCTTTACCGACTCACATACCTCCTTTTGCAAGACAAGAATTTTCTAAAGATCTAATTAATGATATGTTTCCAACTGCACGAGCTATGCTTGCTTGGACTCCAAATCAAAAAGATAAAATACTTAAAAAAACTGTTAAAGAGGTATGGGAAACTTTAAATTCAGAAGGACAATTTATTCCACACAGCGTAAAAATTAGATCAGTAACTTTTCCAGGTTTAGATGGTGGCGCTGAGTGGGGTGGTGCCGCATATGACCCTAATAATAATTGGCTTTATGTAAATTCTAACGAAATGCCATGGGTCTCAATCGCAAAAAAAGTAAATCTTTCTTCTGATAATGGAAATAAAATAAAGGATTATGGAAAAGTTATTTATAATCAACAATGCTCTAGGTGTCATGGTGCTGATTTAAACGGAATGTCTAATATTCCTGGTTTAAAGAATCTTAAAAATCGATATAACGCCATTAGTTTAGCATCTACAATTTCTAAAGGTAAAGGAGGCATGATGCCTATGCCGCAAATTTCAAAAACTCAGATCGATCTCTTAGCCTCTTATCTGTTAGAAGACTATGATATTAAAGTTGATATTGCATCATTGCATGAAATTGATCCTAATTTTTCACCTTATTCAGTAAATTATTTTGGACGGTTTATGGATGAGAATGGTTATCCTGCAATTAAACCACCTTGGGGAACATTAAATGCTATTGATCTAAATATCGGTGAGATTGTCTGGCAAGTTCCACTGGGCGAATATGATGAATTAACTAAGCTTGGTTTTTCGAAAACAGGAACTGAAAATTATGGTGGCCCAATCCTGACTGCAGGTGGACTAATTTTTATTGGTGCTACGAATGATGAATATTTTAGAGCATTTGATAAAATCACAGGAGAAGAGTTATGGAAAAGTAAACTACCCGCCGGTGGCTATGCAACCCCTATAACTTATGAATTGGATGGAAAACAATATATTGTCATTGCTTGTGGAGGTGGAAAAATGGGGACAAAGTCAGGGGATTCCTATGTAGCCTATTCTTTAAATTAATTTTATATAAAATAAAACTTAGCAGTAAGAAGGATTTTAGATTATAACCACCTCAAAATCTTAATTACATACAACTATAAAACTTTTACTTCAGGTAGAACTAATAATAACAAAAGAAAACTTACTCGAGTTGATATACCATCTTATTATTTGGTTATTAAAGATTTATATTTAGACTATCATTAATTTTTTTTAGAAAAAACTGTATTTCCCTAAAAATTATGGAATAAAATTAAATTTTGTTTATAA
>MDSV01010551.1_pt1 | contig 12095 bp, 10 predicted proteins | sample 810851 | NCBI WGS metagenome assembly MDSV01 (sample SAMN05326640, study PRJNA326480) | marine metagenome | isolation source: seawater | place: Atlantic Ocean: North East | collected 2012
ATAACCGCCCTTTTTTATTTATGAGCAGCGAAACACAAAAAATTTTAACAACAGATGGAATTCCTTTAGAGGAAAGTCTAAAAAAAGCTGAAAAAAAAAATAAAATAAAAGCTTTTCTATTAGTTTGTCCTTTGTTATTTTTTTTAATAATTACATATGTGTTTCCCATAGGCGACATGCTCTTTAGAAGTGTTGATGACCGTATGGTCACTAATATGCTTCCTAAAACTTATAAAGCAATGGAACAATGGGATGGAAAAGAGCTTCCAGAGGAAAAAGTTTTTGAAGCATTTTATCTAGATTACAAAAAATTAGTTGAGGAAAAAACTTTTGGAAAGTTAGCCACTCAACTCAATTATGAAAAAAATGGTTTTAAAAGTATCCTTAAAAAACTAAAAAGAAAAATGAAAAAATTTGAGGAGGGAAATTATAAAGAACAAATAATGAGTGTTCATAAAAGATGGGCAAATGTTGAGTATTGGAGAGCACTTAAGAGAAGAGCGCCAGCTTATAGTTATTCAAAATATCTAAAAGGAATAGATATGTATGAAAACGAAGAAGGTAAAATTGTTCAAGTTCCTGAAGACAGAAGGGTACACAAAATTTTGTGGTTAAGAACTATCGAAGTTGCATTTTTTGTTACACTTTTCTGTTTTTTAATGGCTTATCCAATTGCACATTTACTTGCAACACTGCCAATGAAATATAGCAATTTATTAATGATTTGTGTTCTCCTTCCTTTTTGGACATCTTTGCTTGTCAGGACAGCTAGTTGGATGATTTTGTTACAGCAACAAGGTATTGTAAATGATTTTTTTGTATGGATTGGCTTGGTAAGTGACGATAATAGGCCTGAAATGATGTACAATAAAACTGGTACCTATGTGGCAATGACACAAATTCTTTTGCCGTTTATGGTTTTGCCATTGTACAGTGTAATGAAAACCATTTCACCAAGTTTAATGAGAGCAGGGAAATCTTTAGGTGGAACACCTTTTGTAGCTTTTTGGAAAATTTACTTTCCACTTACCATTCCTGGAATTGGAGCGGGTTGCTTATTGGTCTTTATACTAGCTATCGGTTATTACATAACGCCTGCACTAGTCGGAGGGGCATCTGGGACATTAATCAGCAACCAAATTGCTTTTCATATGAAAAGTACTCTCGATTGGAGTTTTGCCTCAGCCATGGGATTAATGTTACTTGCTGGAGTTTTAGCAATTTACTGGGTTTATAATAAATTAGTTGGAGTAGATAATATTAAATTAGGATAAATATGGCATTACCAAAATACACAGAACCACATTATAGAGTTTGGCATTATATTTACCTTTTTATTTGCAGTTGTGTTTTTTTCTTTTTGATTGCTCCTTTATTTGTAATTTTTCCACTTTCTTTTAATGCTGAGGAATTTTTAGTTTTTTCAGAAGGAATGAAGAGGCTTGATCCAGATGCATTTTCGTTAAGGTGGTATGAAGATATGATTTATGGAACCAAGAATCCTTGGGGATTAGCAGCAAAAAATAGCTTTATAATTGCAATTTTTGCAACTTTAGGATCTGTTTTGCTTGGTACTGTTGCTGCACTTGGTTTAAGCAGCAGACACATGCCATATAAAGGAATTATAATGGCAGCTTTGATATCGCCAATGATAGTTCCTCTAATTATATCAGGTGTAGCCATTTTCTTTTTTATGGCCAAAGTTGGTCTAGCAGCTACTCATACAGGAATTATTTTAGCACATATAGTATTAGGAACCCCATTTGTTGTAATAACTGTTACTGCAACACTTTCAGGTTTCGATCACAGCGTTACAAGAGCCGCTTCTAGTTTAGGTAGTGATCCTGTAAACACATTCATGAAAATAACTTTACCATTAATTTTGCCAGGCGTAATATCAGGGGGATTGTTTGCTTTTGTCACATCCTTTGATGAGGTTGTTGTTGTTTTATTTTTAGCGGGATTAGATAACACAACTATACCAGTTCAAATGTGGACCGGATTAAGAGAACAATTAAGTCCAACCATTCTTGCTGTTGCGACTTGCTTAATTGTTCTTTCAACGCTAATACTTGTTACTGCAGAACTTCTTAGAAGAAGGTCTGAAAGAATAAGAGGCATTAACAGGTAATCCAAATATTTAAATAAATTTATGGAAATTAAAAAAGTAGTAATTATTGGATCTGGTACTATGGGTAGTGGAATTGCAGCTCATTTATGTAATGCAAATGTGCCAGTAACTTTACTAGATTTAACTACAGAAATCAGTCAAAAAGCTAGAGAAAAAATTCATAAATCTAGACCACCATTATTAATTGATAAATCTAAAATCGATAATATTAAAGTTGGAAATATAAAAGAGGATTTTGATGTTGTGAAAGATGCAGATTGGATAGTAGAAGCAGTAGTAGAAAGAATAGACATAAAACATAATATTTATGAAAAAATTTTTAAGTCAAGAAAACCAGGTGCAATAGTTTCATCAAATACCTCGTCAATACCCATTAAAATTTTATCAGAAAAATTAAATGAAGATGAGAAAAAAGATTTTTGTATTACACATTTTTTTAATCCTGTTAGGTATATGGGTCTATTAGAAATCGTAAAAAGTGAAAATAATGACTTAAATCAAATTAATTCATTGAAGAAATTTTGTGAAAAAGAACTAGGAAAAGGAGCAATCGTTTGCAATGATACTCCTGGTTTTCTAGGAAATCGTATTGGAGTTTTTGCTATGCAGATTGCAATGACAGAGGCTTTCAAAATGAAACTTTCAATTGAGGAAGCAGATACAGTTTTTGGTCGCCCGATGGGCATTCCTAAAACAGGAGTGTTCGGTTTATATGACCTCATTGGAATTGACTTGATGTCAGACGTTTTAAAAAGTTTTATTAAAGAACTTTCTAAAAACGACCCATTTCAAGAGGTTGCAAAAGAAATCCCACTAATTACTAAATTAATTGAAACTGGCTATACTGGTAGAAAAGGCAAAGGTGGTTTCTATAGAATGAATAAATTAGAAAATCAAAAAGTTTTAGAAGCAATCAATCTTGAAACTGGAGAATACGCACCGACAAAGAAGATTGATCTTGGCATAGAGACTGTAAATTTAAATTTATTAATAGATAGAAAAGATAAATATGGAGAATATGCATGGTCAGTTATTTCAAAAATAATAAAATATGCGTCTTCTTTAGTACCAGGTATTACAGATAAGTTTAATGATATTGATGAAGCAATGAGGCTTGGCTTTAACTGGGCAATGGGACCGTTTGAAATGCTGAAATCTATTGGTGTAAAAAATTTTTTTGAACGTATCGATAATTTTGAAAATAATAAATTTTTAGAAAATTTATCAAAAACAAAAGACGAAAATTTTTACGGGGAAAGACAAAAATATACAGACATTGAAACTCTTGGAAAAATTAAGCCTAAAGCAATTAAGGTAGATAAAAATAAATCTGCAGATATTTATAGATTTAAAGATTTTAATATTGTCGAGTTCACAACAAAAGCATGTGCATTAGATTATGATTCGATGGATGCATTAAAAAATGCAACAGACAAACCTTTGATAATTATAAATGAAAGTATGCAGTTTTCAGCTGGCGTTAATTTAACTTATACAATGAACTTTGCAGACAAAGGTGATTTTAAATCTATCGAAAAGTTTATAAAATATTTTCAAGATACGTGCAAACACTTGAAATATTCAAAGTATCCAGTGATATCAGCTCCCTCAGGTTTAGTTTTAGGAGGTGGAGAAGAAGTTGCAATACAATCAAACTTTGTTGTGGCTCATACTAATATCGTAATGGGTTTGGTAGAGACGGGTGTTGGTCTTGTTCCAGCCGGCGGAGGATGTAAAGAAGTCTTGTGGAGATGGTCTCAATCCGAGGAAGCAAAAAAAGATCCAGATTATGCACCTCTTAAAGTATTTAATATTATTGGTTATGCTACAACCGCCACTTCAACCGTCGAAGCTGAACCTTTAAAATTTATAAAACCTGAAGATAAAAAAGTAATGAACAGAAATAGTTTGTTTAAAATTTCTAAAAAATTAATAGATGAAAATAGAAATTTTATACCTCCTAAAGAATGTACTTTTAATTTGTCTGGTAAACCACTTAAAGAAAAAATGATAAAGATTTTAGAAAAATTATATAATGAAAAAGTTATATTAGACCATGGTATGGAAGTTGGTAAAGAATTAGCAAATGTTTTGAGTGGTGGCAACACTCAGTTAGATCAGACGTTAAGTGAAGACGATTTGTATAAATTAGAATTAGAGTCTTTTATGAAACTAATTCAAACAAAAAAGACGCAAGATAGAATTAAACACACTCTAAGCACTGGAAAACCTTTAGTAAATTAACCGAAAAGTTTTTGTTGATGGTTATGCCATTTTTCAAGTATTGGTTCTAGAAATTCGCAGCTATAGTATTTTTTTCTTTTATCTCTTTGATCTATAAACTTTCTTAAATATCCAAGTTTAATTCCCTCAGAAAGAATTGACTGAATAGTAGTTCGACTAACTGTTGAATTAGTTATCTTGCATAGGTCTTCAAAAGTGATTTTTTCATGTCCGTAAATGTAGAATATAATTATTGCATGAATTTTTGTTTTAAAAATAAAAGATAATTCACCATTACCATTTGAAAAATCAACTAAATCTGATGCTAATGTTAAAAATTTTTTTTTCATTACTATTAAATTAAAGTGTTAAAAACTTATAGTATTTTTTAATTAGCTATTAGACCAATGTTATAAATAATTTATAGGTATGCAAAAAAATCAACTTTAATTCATTCCAAACTAATTCAGAAAATTAAATTTAAAAAATATTAGCTGAAAAACTAATACAATAAGATGCATAATATTTAATATGTAGCTAACATTTTTAATGTATTTATAAAGTCTGGTCTTAAAACATATTCAACCTTATCGTCAAATTTAATTTTATTTAAAACATCCAAACCATAAATTACTTTTCCTAATGGCGAATATTCTCCATCAAAAAGTGGGGCATCTTTAAGTAAGATGAAAAATTGACTATCTTCAGTATTTTTTTTATCTGTTCTAACTAATGCTACAGTTCCTTGTCTAAATTTGAAATTATTATCTAACTCAGAATTTATTTTTCCATACCCGGATTTCCCAGTTCCAATATATGAATAATTTAGGTTATCTTTTTTACCGTACTCTAAATCTCCAGATTGAACTAAAACATTTTTTATTACTCTATGAAAAGCAATATTGTCATATTTATTTAAATTTATTAACATTTTAAAACGTTCAACTGAGTTGGGTGAAATATCCGGATACAATTCAATAATAACATTTCCACAAGGTGCATTTAAAACTGCAATATTTTCTGGATTATCAAAAGATAATTTTTTAGGATCATATTTTTTTACAAATAAACATTTATTTTTAACAACTAAAAAAGATCCAATTGTTACAATCCCCAAAATTATTACAAAAAATAACAAAAATTTTTCAGATGTAGATTGCTTTTGTTTTTTTATCATAACCCAAAGTTAAAATTATTATAAATACTTAAGATATTTTTTTTTATAAAAGAAATTTTTTTTTTAAGTATTGGATCTTTTATTGACTTTTCATAAAGCTTTATTTTATCTTTCATTAAGAAGGAAAATACTTCAGCCATATCCTCCGAGGCAGTAGTCATTGAATACTCTGTTATGAAACCGTTAGTTTCATTAATAATTGACAAATCGTAGAGATTCGAACACGTCGAGCATTCTGCATATTTAAACTCTTTAGGATTAAATCTAATCCATTCATCTTCTGGAAATTGCTCTTTAAAAGAGTCGTTTATCATATGGAAGACTTCGTGATGCAAAACTCTTTCAAAAAACTTCTTATCAAAATTTATATCTAATATTAAAGTTTTCATTTTAAAATTGGGAACTCCAGCCGCATCAATGTTTGCAACAGAAAGTCGTTCACATAAGACTATGTATTTTAAATTGATTTTTTTTAAAAAATTTGGGTTATAGATATCAAAATTTTTTAATAATACATTAAATTTTTCTTCGATGTTTTTTTTATCACTATTAAAACATGTTACATTATTCTCACGGATACCAACTTGAAAGGGTCTTTTAGCTATTAAATATTTAAGACCATTATATGAGTCAATTTTATATGTTTTAAGATTTGGAATTTTAGTTAAACTAAATGTCTCATCTGCATTCAAAGAATTATAATTCATTAATAAGAGAATAATTATGAAAATTTTTTTCATTTTACTTATTTAAGTGATATTACAAATTAATTAATTATGGTACATTTATATTTATATGAAAAAAAAAAAAAGCAAAATCTGCTGAAAAAATTTTATTATCCTGGAGAAAGGCAATGCCTTTTTATTATGCGGTCGCATTTATTATTTTATTAATAATAGTTTTAAAATAATATGAAAAAAAAAAAAGAACCTATTCAACCAGTTATGGGAACAAAGGTTCCTAGATATGCAGGACCAAGTACATTTGCAAGGTTACCAGAACTTAGAGATGTAGAAAAATGCGATGTAGCTATAGTTGGTGTACCTTTTGATGCTGGAACCAGCTATAGGCCTGGTGCAAGATTTGGACCTCAAAGTATTAGACAAGCATCTCGACATCTACGAACAAACTATCATCCAGACTATGACGTAGAACCTTTTAAAGTTCAACAAGTTGCAGATGCAGGTGATATTTCTTGTAATCCATTTAATATAAATGAAGCAATAAAACAAATTGAAGATGGTTCAACGCAGCTATTAGAAAAAGTTGGAGGAATAATTAGCATGGGAGGTGATCATACGATTGCATTTCCATTGCTGAGATCAATTAATAAAATTAATAAAGGTCCAATAGCCTTAGTACATTTCGATGCTCATTTAGATACATGGGATACTTATTTTGGAGCTCCATATACTCATGGAACTCCATTTAGAAGAGCTCGTGAAGAAAATTTATTTTTAGAAGATGCCTCAATGCATGTTGGTATAAGAGGCCCTCTTTACAGCAGAAATGATTTAAAGAATGATGAGAGTTTTGGTTTTAAAATAATTCATTGCGATGAATTTCAAACAGAGGGTATAGATAAAATTGTTAAGAGAATAAGAAATAGAGTTGGAGAAAATCCCTTATATTTATCAATTGATATAGATGTTTTAGATCCTGCACATGCTCCAGGTACTGGTACACCTGAAATTGCAGGGATGACCACTAGAGAAATGGTAAATGTATTAAGAGGGTTGTCAGGTATGAATTTAATTTCTGCAGATGTTGTTGAGGTTGCACCTGCATATGATCATGCTGAACTCACATCATTAGCCGCAGCTACAATTATTTATGAATTAACAAATTTATTTGCAAATAAAAAAGTATAGGATAAATTTAGAAAATGTTAGATAAAAAAAATTTTTACATTGATGGCAAATGGGTTTCCCCAGAAGAGCAAAGAATTTTTAAAGTTATTGATCCATCAAATGAAGATGTTTGCGCAGAAATATCACTTGGAGGGAAAAAAGATATAGATAAAGCAGTAAGTTCTGCAAAAAAAGCTTTTAAATCGTGGGCTTACTCATCAAAAGAGGAAAGATTAGATTTATTAGAAAGATTATATGTAATCTATAAAAAACGATGGGCTGAAATGGCAAAACTTATAACACTCGAAATGGGTGCGCCTATGAAATTTTCAACTGAAATGCAAGCCGCAACTGGCGCAAGTCATATAAAATCTTTCAAAAATATTTTAAAAGATTTTAAATTTGAAAGAGATTTAGGAGAAGAAAAAAATAATCAAAAATTATTGTACGAACCAAAGGGAGTATGTGCTTTAATCACTCCTTGGAATTGGCCAATTAACCAAGTTAATTTAAAAGTTATACCAGCTCTAGCATCTGCATGTACAGTTATACTAAAGCCATCAGAAATAGCACCTCTTTCATCAATGTTGCTCGCAGAAATGATTGATGAAGTAAAATTTCCAGCTGGTGTTTTCAATTTAGTTAATGGAGATGGGGCTGTTACTGGAGATGCTTTAACAAGCCATCCTGATATTGACATGATTTCATTTACGGGCTCAACGAGAGCTGGGGCATTAATTTCTCAAAATGCTGCAAAAGATTTTAAAAGAATAAGTTTAGAGCTAGGAGGAAAGGGAGCAAATATAATTTTTAAAGATGCAGACTCAGAAGCTGTAGCAAGAGGTGTTCAAAGATGTTTTAGAAATTCTGGCCAGTCTTGTAACGCTCCAACTAGAATGTTAGTAGAAAAATCAATTTATAATGATACTGTAGCAAAAGTTAAACAGTTAGCTAACGACACTAAAGTGGATTTACCAGCAAAAGATGGAGAACATATTGGACCAGTTGTTTCTGAAACGCAATATAATAAGATCCAAGGGTTAATTCAAAAGGGTATTGATGAAGGTGCGAAATTGATTGCAGGAGGTACTGGAAAACCTAAAGGTTTTGAAAAAGGCTATTATGTAAAACCAACTGTTTTCGCTGATGTAAACAATCAAATGGAAATTGCTCGAACAGAGATTTTTGGACCCGTTCTGTCCATTATTCCATTTGAGAATGAAGATGAAGCAATCTCGATTGCAAATGATACTCCTTATGGTTTAACAAATTACATTCAAACTCAGGATAAGGAAAAAGTTAAAAGAGTAGCACGAAAGTTAAGATCCGGAATGGTTGATGTAAATGGAGTCGGTATAGCGGTAGCATCACCTTTTGGTGGATATAAACATTCAGGTATAGGAAGAGAAGCAGGTGTAGAAGGTTTAATTGAATTCTTAGAGGTTAAAACGGTTGGTGGCTGGAATTAATTAAAAACTGATTTATCTTTTAATCCCTCAAGCAATTTTAAACATTTTTTTAATTCATCTAATTTAATATATTCATCTACCTTATGTGCTTGTTCTATAGATCCAGGTCCACATACTACGGTGCTAATACCAATTTCTTGAAATAATCCCGCCTCTGTTCCAAACGAGACGACATTTCTTACATTATCTCCAGTTATACTTGAAACCAATTCACAAGCATCTGATTTTTCTTCTCTATCAAATCCAATTATTTCTCCTATAATTTCTTTTGAAACTGATGAACCGGAAAAAACTTTTTTCATTTCAGGTAACAGTGTTTTGTTTATGTATTTTTCAATTTCATCATTAACAAAAATACCATCTTCTTTAACTACAGGTCTTAATTCCCAATCAACTTTACATTTATCCGCTATAACGTTTCTAGCTATACCACATGAAATTCCACCAATTTGAAGAGTAGTAAATGGAGGATCAAAAACTGAATCTTTTGGTGCTCTTTTTTTAAGTACTTCCCTTAATTCTAAAAGTTTACTAATAAATTTTGATGCAAATTCAACTGCATTTACACCTTTGTGAGGAGCAGAGCCGTGACCAGCCAAGCCCTTAAAATGTGTTGTATATTCATAACATCCCTTGTGACCATCTATAATTTTCATATTAGTTGGTTCTCCAACAATACATATTCCATTTTTAATTCCTCTTTTTTTTAGTTCCTCTATTAAAATAGGAGCACCTTGACATGCTGTTTCTTCATCGAAAGTAAAACAAAAATTTATATCTCTATCTAGATTTGATTTAGAGTAAATAGGCGCATATGCTAAAGTACAAGCAATAAATCCTTTCATATCACACGAACCTCTTCCATAAAGTTTATCTTCTTTAATAGTTGCTTTAAAAGGATCAGTGGACCAACTTTTTGAAACAGGAACTACATCTGTATGCCCAGATAGTATTATTGGTTTCTTCCCATTTTGTTTTTTAGCTTTAAGAGTAGCAAAAAGATTTACTCTTTTTTTATCTTCATCAAAAGTCTTAAAAGAGACAGCACCTAAATTTTTCAATATATTATCACAGTAATCAATTAATGAAGAATTATCTTCTCCTGAAATAGTTTTAAATGAAATTAAATCTGTGAGGATTTTAATTGAGTTTTCGTATAAAGATTGTAGATTGTTATTAATATTCATTTATTAATTTAATTATATATTAATTTCATGAAAGAACAAATAACCTACGATATATTTGATAAAGTTGACATTAGATTAGGAACTGTAATCTCTGTTAAAAAAAATGAAAAAGCGAGAAAACCATCTTTAGTAGTAGAGGTTGATTTTGGAGAAGAAATTGGAATAAAACAATCTTCAGCTCAAATAACTCATTATTATAATAAGGAAAATTTATTAGGCAAACAAGTCATTGGTGTTTGTAATTTTCCTGAAAAGAACATAGCAGGTGTTAAATCTCAAGTTTTAATACTTGGCTCTATTGACAAAGAAGGAAGAGTTACATTGGTTCACCCTTCACAAAAAGCAGAAAATGGTTTGACTATAGCATAGCTTTATGCATCCAGAATTTTTGTCTTTATTATTATTTATGCTTGCAACAAGTTGCTCACCCGGCCCAAATAACATAGTAGCCTCTTATTCAGGTTTTAACTTCGGTATAGTTAAGACATTTCCTCATATGCTTGGTGTTATATTTGGTTTTACCATTATGGTTTGTGTTTTAAATTTTGGTCTTGTAAATATATTTAAAATTTATCCCCTTATACAAGAAATACTTAAAGTTGCAGGATCAGTATTTTTAATTTATTTAGCCTACAAAATCTCTTTCTCTAAAAGCATAAAAAAGAAACAAAAAGGTAGTCCATTAAAGTTTATTGAAACGTTTTTTTTCCAGTTTTTAAATCCAAAAGGTGTAATTGTAGGAATAATAATAATTTCTACTTATGTTGAGGGTGGTAAAAATTTTTTAAATCATTCATTTTGGGTAATCTCTGTTTGTTTTTTTTCTGCTTTGGTAAGTATTATATTTTGGACTTTGGTTGGTAAATTTTTGAGAAGATTTGCGACAAATGATAAATTTATTAAGTATTTTAACTATGTTATGTCACTTCTTTTATTAACATGTATAGCTACATTTTACTTATAAATCTGATACATAATTTCGACTAAATAATTTATAAAATTAATATTTATGAAACCAGGTAACAAGAATTCGTATAAATCATTAACATCAATAAATATTGATGGAAAAACTTACAAATACTTTTCTTTAGCAGAGGCAGAAAATAATGGCCTTGATGGGATATCAAAATTACCAAAATCTATAAAAGTTCTTTTAGAAAATCTATTAAGATATGAAGACGATGTATCTGTCACAAAAAATCAAATAGATGCAATTAAAGATTGGCTTAAAAATAAAAAGTCTTCTACAGAAATTGCTTATAGACCTGCCCGTGTATTGCTGCAAGATTATACAGGAATCCCTGCGGTTGCGGATTTAGCTGCTATGCGAGAGGCAATTAAAGAAAAAAACAAAGATCCAAAATCTATTAACCCGCTATCCCAAGTTGATTTAGTAATAGACCATTCAGTTCAAGTAGATAAATTTGCACAAAAAAACTCTCTCGAAAAGAATGTAGAAATTGAATTTAAAAGAAATGGAGAAAGGTATTCGTTTTTAAAATGGGGACAACAAGCATTTGATAATTTTAGAATTGTACCCCCGGGTACTGGAATTTGCCATCAGGTAAATCTAGAATATTTATCAAAAGTTATATGGTCGGAGAATCATGAAGGAAATGATTATTTATTTCCTGATACACTGGTTGGAACCGATAGTCATACAACAATGGTCAATGGATTGTCAGTGCTGGGTTGGGGTGTTGGAGGGATTGAAGCAGAGGCTGGTATGTTAGGTCAGCCTATATCTATGTTAATACCTGAAGTTATAGGTTTTGAAATTTTAAACAAATTACCTGAAGGCACAACAGCAACAGACTTAGTTTTAACTGTTGTAAAAATGTTAAGAGATAAAGGTGTTGTTGGAAAATTTGTTGAATTTTATGGAGAAGGTTTAAAAAATTTAACTCTAGCAGATAGAGCAACAATTGCGAACATGGCCCCAGAGTACGGTGCAACATGTGGATATTTTCCAGTAGATGAAGAAACATTAAAGTATTTAGAATTTTCAGGTAGAGATAATAAAATAATTAAAATTGTCGAAGAATACTCAAAAGCGCA
>MDSV01088069.1_pt1 | contig 12095 bp, 13 predicted proteins | sample 810851 | NCBI WGS metagenome assembly MDSV01 (sample SAMN05326640, study PRJNA326480) | marine metagenome | isolation source: seawater | place: Atlantic Ocean: North East | collected 2012
GAATATAGTAAAAAAGTTATTACAGCTATTAATAAAAAATTTTTCATTTTTTTTTCATTTTTAAACAAATATCATATATTTTTTTTTTAGATAAATTATTTTTTTGTGAAATTAAGTTAACCACATCCTTTACACTATATCTTTTTAAATATTGTTTGATTTGAGCATTTAATTTTTTTGTGTCAATAGAGATATCTTTGCTGGAATTTTGTTTATTTCCAGAAATAACAACTGTAAGTTCGCCTTTTAAGTTCTCTTTGAAACCTGAAAATTCATCTAAATTATATCTATAAAAAGTTTCATGAATTTTAGTCAATTCTCTTCCAATAAAAATATCTCTTTTTTGCATATATTTTTTGAACAGATTAATATAAAAGTTCACTTTTACAGCAGGAATAAAAAATACTAAGCTGAACTTATAATCTTTGATGTTATTCAATTCTTTTTCTGCAGCAGTCTTTTTTTTTGGTAAAAATCCATAAAAAATATATTGATCATTGAAACCCGATGAAGATATAGCTGTTGTTACAGCGGATACACCAGGGATAGGAAATATTTTTATTTTATTTTTTATACATTCTTTAATTAAAATCAAACCAGGATCTGAAATAGTTGGTGTACCTGCGTCTGAAATAATAGAAACTATCTCACCTTTTTTGATATTTTCTATAATTGTTGAAGCTGTTTTTTTTTCATTAAATTTATGATTAGAAATTAATTTTTTGGTAATATTATAGTGATTTAGTAATTTTATTGATCTTCGAGTATCCTCACATAGAATTTTGTCTGAGTTTTTTAACACATTTATTGCTCTTAATGTTATATCTTCCAAATTACCTATTGGTGTTGAAACAATATATAAACCTGATAAAAAATTATTCATAAAATATGAAAAAAACTTTAAATATATTTTTATCTTATTTATTGATTACTTTTAATAGTTTTGTTTTTGCTGTTGAGAACAATAATTCAAATGTTCTAAAAATAGGAATTTTAGCTCCGTTTTCTGGTGAATTTAAATCTTTAGGAGAGACAATTCTTTACTCGGTAAACTTAGCTTTACACGACATTGATAACGATTCGATAAAAATCTATCCTAAAGACTCTGGTTCAAAAAAGGAGAATATATTAAGTGCTTGTAAAGATTTTCAAAATGAGGGAGTTAAAATTATAATTGGGCCAGTAGACTCTACTTTTTCGAATGAAATAAAAGGATTTGATGATTTGATTTTTTTATCTTTATCAAATATGAATTCGATTTTTGAAAAAAATATAGTAATGATGGGAATAAATCTTGAGTCTCAATTAATCGCCATTAAAAATTTTATAAAAAAACAAGATAAGAAAAAAACTATAATTTTATATCCAGATGATAAAAAATCCAAACATATTGGAAAAAAAATAAAACAAGTAGGTTTTAATAATTCTAGGATTTTTAAATATAGTGATGACTCAGAGGTATTAACCGGGCAAATTGAAAAATTAACGAACTATAAACAAAGAAAAATTAATTTGGAGTCTAGAATAAAAATATTAGAAAAATCTGAATTACCAAAGGATAAAAGAGAATTAAGTCAGTTGAAAGAAAAATATACTCTAGGAAATGTTAACTTTGACTCTGTAATTATTATTGATTTTGATGATGGGCTGAAAAGTGTTTTAACTTCTTTGGCATATACAGATGTATCTGAAAAAGATATTTTAATTATAACAGCCAATCAATGGTTTGATGATAGTATATTAACAGAAACTTCAATAAAAAATTTCTACTTTCCGTCAATAAATTTAAAGAATTTTAATTCTTTTAATAAAAAGTTTTTTAAAACTTATGGCTATTATCCTAATGAAATTTCAATAATATCGTATGATATTGTTGGATTTATTTATTATCTTTGGAAAAATAATAATAACATTAAATCAATAAACGATTTAAATTTGAAAAAAGATATTAAAGGAAAAATTGGAACTTTTAAAATTTCTGATAATAAAGTAATTCAAAAACTAGAGATATATAAATTAGAAGAAAATAAGTTTGTTAAAAGTAGACTTTAATTTTATTATACAATTTATTATAGGCTATTTGTCTATGATCAATTCTAAGCTTTTCATTATAATCCATTTCAGCAAATGTTTTTGAATATCCACTAGGCATAAAAATTGGGTCATATCCAAAACCATTTTTTCCTTTCATGTCACTGATTTTGCCCTCTATTATTCCAGTCTCGGTAATTTTTTTTCCATCTGGCCATTGAATAGTAAGACTACTTACAAATTGAGCATCGTTATTTTTATTTTTTTTTTTAATCTTATCTAAAATTTTAAACATAGCGTTATTAAATCCGCCCAATTCATCAGCCCATCTAGATGAATAAATTCCAGGATCTCCATTTAAACAATCAACTTGTAAGCCGGAGTCATCAGATAAAGTCACCAACCTTGATTTCTCACAGAAAAAACTAGCTTTAATTCTAGAATTTTCTTCAAAAGTTTTACCGCTTTCTATTGGACTTTCAATACCTAGTTCTATAGGTGATATTTTTTTAATTTTTTTAGGCAATAAGTCACTTATCTCCTTAAATTTACCCTTATTATGGGTACCTACCAATATTTTATCAATTTTTTGCATAGGGTCTAGAAATAAGATATTTCATGACTATATACAATTTATGGATAATTTAAACGAAGAAGATAACAAAGATAAGAAAAGTGATCCTGTTAAAGAGGAGAAAAAAAAAGAATTAAGTATAGAGGAAAAGCTTAAAAACACAGAAGAAAAATTACTTAGATCTCTTGCGGAATTAGAAAATCAACGTAAAAGATTTGAAAAAGATATTAAAGATGCAATAGACTTTGGTGGCTTTAGTTTTGCTAAAGAAAACTTAGTCATTCTTGATAATTTACAAAGAGCATACATTTCAATTAAGAATGATCCCGGACTAAAAGATAACAAAGATTTAGATAAATTTTTGGATAATATTAAAATTGTAGAGGAAGATCTAATTTCGATTTTTAAAAAAAATAAAATTGAAAAAATTGATACCAAAAATAAAAAATTTGATCCCAATTTTCATCAAGCTATGACAGAAATAGAGGATGGTAGTGTCCAGCCAGGCATCATTGTACAAGAGATGCTTGCTGGTTACATGTTTGGTGACAGATTGTTAAGACCCTCTTTGGTTGCAGTTTCTAAAAAAAAGGCTCAAAATGAGGTAAAAAAACCTGAAAAAGAGGAAAAAAAATAACAATTTTCACCTTGTAGATTTAAAAAAAAGACCCATATAGAAATAATTATGAGTAGAGTTATAGGTATAGATTTAGGAACAACAAATTCATGCGTTTCCATAATGGAAGGCAAACAAGCCAAGGTAATAGAAAATGCTGAAGGTCAAAGAACTACGCCATCTGTAGTTGCCTTTTTAGAGAAAGATGAGAAATTAGTTGGACAGCCTGCAAAAAGACAAGCTGTTACAAATCCAAATGACACAATTTTTGCAGCTAAAAGGTTAATAGGTAGAACTTTTGAAGACCAGTCAGTAAAAAAAGATTTAGAAAAAGTACCATTTAAAATAGTTAAATCAGATAAGAATGACGCTTGGATTGAAGCAAAAGGTAAAAAATATTCACCGTCACAAATATCTGCTTTTATTCTACAAAAGATGAAAGAAACAGCAGAAAAACATTTGGGACAGCCAGTTACAAAGGCTGTTATTACAGTCCCAGCATATTTTAACGATGCACAAAGACAAGCGACAAAGGATGCGGGAAAAATTGCAGGCTTAGAAGTTTTAAGAATTATCAACGAACCAACTGCAGCATCTTTAGCTTATGGATTGGATAAAAAAGGTGGAAAGAAAATTGCTGTCTATGATCTTGGTGGAGGGACTTTCGATGTATCAGTTTTAGAAATTGGTGATGGAGTATTCGAGGTTAAATCAACAAATGGTGATACCTTTTTAGGTGGAGAAGACTTTGACGACACTATTGTGGACTACTTAGTTTCAGAATTTAAAAAAGATAGTGGAATTGACTTAAAAGGTGATAAATTAGCTTTACAAAGATTAAAAGAGGCAGCTGAAAAAGCAAAAATAGAATTATCTTCAGCAACTCAAACTGAGATAAATCTTCCATTTATAACAGCTGACAAAACTGGTCCTAAACATATCAACTTAAAATTTACTAGAGCTAAACTTGAAGCTTTAGTTGAAAATTTAGTAGAAAGGACCCTAGAACCATGCAAGACTGCTCTTAAAGACTCAGGTTTTTCTGCAGCAGAAATAGACGAAATTGTATTAGTCGGGGGTATGACTAGAATGCCTAAAATTGTAGAGACTGTTAAAAATTTTTTTGGCAAAGATCCTAACAAAAGTGTGAATCCCGACGAAGTAGTGGCTATGGGTGCAGCTATTCAAGCAGGTGTCTTACAAGGTGATGTTAAAGATGTCTTGCTTTTAGATGTAACTCCATTGTCATTAGGAATAGAGACACTTGGAGGTGTATCAACAAAACTTATCGATAAAAATACTACGATCCCGACTAAGAAAAGTCAGGTCTTTTCAACAGCTGAGGATAACCAACCTGCAGTGTCTATCAGAGTTCTTCAAGGAGAAAGAGAGATGGCATCAGATAATAAAATATTAGGTAATTTTGAGCTCGTTGGTATAGCGCCAGCTCCAAGAGGAATCCCTCAAATTGAAGTTACTTTTGATATCGATGCAAATGGTATTGTAAATGTATCTGCTAAAGATAAAGGAACAGGAAAAGAGCAAAAAATTCAAATTCAGGCATCAGGAGGATTGTCTGATGAAGAAATAAAAAATATGGTTAAAGAAGCTGAAGCGAATAAAGAGACAGATAAGAAAAAAAGAGAATCTGTGGACTCGAGAAATCAAGCTGATACGATTATTCATTCGACAGAAAAAAACCTTAAAGAACATGGTTCAAAGATTTCTGAAACTGAAAAGAAAGCTATAGAAACAGCTATTTCAGATCTCAGAAATGCTTTGAAAGGTACAGATACAGAAGAAGTAAAGAAAAAGACACAGTCTTTAATTCAAGCTTCGATGAAGTTAGGTGAGGCGGTTTATAAAAGTCAGCAAAAACCAACAGGTAAGACCGCTGAAAGCAAAGACAGCAAAGGTGAAAAAGATAAAGACAATGTCGTTGATGCAGAAGTTGTAGATCCAAAAGAAGATAAACAAAAAAGAGCCTAAGACTATTTAATAGGAGCAAAGTTCCTTATGGCAAAAAAAGATTATTATGAGGTCTTAGGTGTACAGAAATCAGCTAATAAAGACGAAATTAAAAAAGCCTACCGAAAACTAGCACTTAAATATCATCCCGATAAAAACAAAGGAGATAAAGGTGCTGAAGAGAAATTCAAGGAAGGGAGTGAAGCTTATCACGTTCTTTCCGACGAAAAGAGAAAAGCAAACTACGATCAGTTTGGACATGCTGCATTTCAAGGTGGTGGACAAGGTGGTTTTGGTAACTTTGACTTTTCATCGTCTTTTTCAGATATTTTTGAAGATGTTTTTGGGGATTTTGGTTTTGGCAGCTCAGGAAGGTCTGCAAGAGGGAGGAGAAATAATAGGGGTAATGATTTAAGATATGATATTTCTATTGATTTAAATGATGCATTTAGCGGAAAAGAAGAAAAAATTAGTTACACAACTTATAAAAAATGTAAGACTTGTTCTGGAAGCGGCGCAAAACCTGGTTCGAAACCTGCATCATGTAACTATTGTGGTGGTCAAGGTAGAGTAAGATCAAGTCAAGGTTTCTTTACTATACAACAAACTTGTCCTGAGTGTAATGGAGAAGGTGAACAAATAAAAAATCCATGCAATAATTGTAGTGGAGCAGGTAAAACTCAATCAAATGAAACTGTTTCTGTTAAAATTCCAAAAGGGGTAGATGATGGCACAAGAATCAGAATTGCAGGTCAGGGAGAGGCAGGTATAAAAGGTGGGTCGAGCGGAGATTTGTACTTGTTTATATCTGTGGAACCACATGATATTTTTAAAAGATCCGAGGAAAATTTATTCTACGAATTACCTGTTTCATTTACTGATGCAGCTTTAGGTGCTACTGTTGAGGTACCATCTATCGATGGTGGTAAAACAAAAATAAAAATTCCTTCTGGAACTCAAAGTGGAAAACAGTTAAGACTAAGAGGAAAAGGTATGCCAGTTCTAAAAAGAAACTTGTTTGGAGATTTATATATACGTGTTGTTACTGAAGTTCCTACTTCATTAACAAGAAGACAAAAAGAACTCTTAGCTGAATTTAAAGATTTAGAAGATAATAAATCTAATCCTTTAATTAAAAGCTTTTTTGACAAAGCCAAAAAGTTTTGGAAACAATAGATGAAAAAAATTAATTTATCGATCACAGGGTGTCTTGGTAGAATGGGCCAACAACTTATTAAATCTACAAAATCATCAAAAGAGTTTAGGATTATTTCAATAACTGAAAATAGAAAAATAAATAAAAAGATATTAGGTTTATATCCAATATTTAATTCTAAACAAGCATTTGAGAATGCAAAAGTTATTATAGACTTTACAATACCAAAATGTACGCTTGAAGTACTTAAAATTGCATCTAAATTGAAAAAAAGGGTAGTTATTGGAACAACAGGTTTTTCAAAAAAAGAAGAGAAATTGATAAAAAGGTATTCAAAAAAAATTCCTATTCTTAAAGCTGGAAATATGAGCTTGGGTGTAAATTTATTGGTTTATTTAACAGAGATAGCGTCTAGGTCACTTAATGTTAGATTTTTAAGCAAAGTTTATGAAGTCCACCACAAACACAAAAAAGATCATCCCTCAGGAACTGCTCTAATGATAGGAAATGGTATTGCAGTTGGAAAGAAAAAAGAATTAAGAAAAATTATGGGTAAAAAATACCTTAACAGAAAATCTTTTCCTTTTAGCAAAAAAATTAATTTTAATTCTCTTAGAAAAGGAGATGTTGTTGGTGAACATGAGGTAAAATTCTCTGATGGAAAAGAAATTGTTACATTAAACCATGAGTCCTTTGATAGAGCCTTGTACTCTCAAGGAGCTTTGGAAGCTGCAAAATGGTTAATAAATAAAAAACCAGGTTTATACTCGATGCGAAATGTTTTAAATTTTAAATAAATTTAAGACAATGAACCAAATTAATAGAGCAAAAAAAGTTTTAAAAATACTAAACAAAATTTACCCTAGCACACCTATACCACTAAAACATAAAAATACTTTTACGCTTTTAGTGTCTGTAGCATTATCTGCGCAAACAACTGATCTCAACGTTAATAACGTAACAAAAAATATTTATAAAAAATATTATAAACCTGAGCATTTTGTTGAATTAGGAAGAAAGAAAATTGAGAGACTTATAAAAAGCATTGGACTTTTTAGAAATAAAGCAAAGAGTGTTTATATGTTATCAAAACAGTTAATTGAAAAGCATAATGGTAGAGTACCTAAAAATTTTAAAGATTTAGAAGATTTACAAGGTGTTGGACATAAAACTGCAAGTGTAATCATGTCACAAAAATTTGGAATACCTGCTTTTCCTATTGATACACATATTCATCGTTTAGCACAAAGATGGGGTTTAACAAATGGAAAAAATGTAATTCAAACTGAAAAAGATCTTAAAAGGTTGTTTCCTCAAAAATCCTGGAACAAACTCCATCTTCAAATCATTTACTACGGTAGAGAATACTGTAAAGCAAGGGAGTGTTATGGTGTTACTTGTAAAATCTGTACTACTTGCTATCCTAAAAGAAAAAAACCTATAATAACAAAAAAAGCATAATATGAAAGTTTTAGGAATTGGAAACGCAATAATTGATGTAATTTGTAAAGTAGATGATATTTTTTTAGAAAAAAATAATCTTACAAAAGGTACGATGAAGTTAGTTGATGAAAATGAATTTAAAAATCTTAGCTCAAAATTAAAAATTGTAGATACAGTCTCGGGAGGATCTGTTGCAAACTCTATTGTTGGTCTTTCACAACTCAAAAATGAAGTTGGTTTTATTGGTAAAATTAATGATGATAACTTTGGTAGTAAATATGAGGAGGGTCTAAAAAAAGAAAAAGTTAAATTTTTTTATAAAAAGAAAGAAGAGTTTACTCCAACTGGAACATGTCTCATTTTAATAACTCCGGACTCGGAAAGGACAATGTGTACATTTTTAGGAATCGCAGGAAAAATTAATGAAGATGATATCGACATTGAAATAATTAAAAAAAGTGAAATTACTTTTTTTGAAGGCTATTTGTGGGATGAAGGGCATCCAAAAAAGGCTTTTGAAAAAGCAATTAGAAATTCAAAAAAAACAGCTATGTCACTTTCAGATAAATTTTGTGTTGATAGACACAAATTAAATTTTTTAAGTTTAGTAAAAAATTCGTTGGATATTACTTTTGCAAATGAACAAGAAATTTTATCATTAATTGATGCAAAAAATTTTAACGATGTTGTTTTATTTGCAAAAAAAATTGGGAAGCTATTAGTAATTACAAGAGGGGAAAAAGGCAGTGTAGCTATTAAAAACCAAGAGGTTACTGAGTTTGGAATTGAAAAAAATTTAAAAATTATTGATTTAACGGGTGCAGGAGATCTTTTTGCAGCCGGTTTTTTACATGGGCAAATTAATAATCTATCTATTAAAGAAAGCTTAAAAAAAGGTACAGAGATGTCATCTAAAATTATTCAAAAAATTGGAGCTAGACTTTCTTAAATTTTTTTCTGTTAAAACTTCCCCTACCTTTTTTTGGTTTAACAACACGTTTTTGATACTTTTTAGAAAATAAATCTTTTGCAAATACATTTCTCTTTTTCATAAAAAGTAACCATTTTTTGAATTTTTTATGAAATTACTATCATTAAATTGTTTTTTTATTTTTTGTCTTAATCTATAAATATGAGTTTCCACAGTATGAGTATCCGTTTCCGTGGAATAATTCCAAATTTGTTTTAAAATATAATCTCTTGTCAGCGGTTTAGGCGATGAACATAAGGTTTCTATAAAATTAATCTCTTTTTCAGTAATTTTTAAAAATATATTATTTTTTTTCAACATCCTCTCATTTTTGTCTAAAACATAGCCTTTTACGTTAATTAAAGAATTATTTTTAAACTCAAATTTTTTACATAAATTGATTATATCATAATTAAATTGAACTATATCCAGAGGCAACTTAACAACTAAAGAAAATAAGTTTTTCGAGTTACTCACTTTGCTGTTTTCTTGAATTAAAACTTTAGGTAAATCTATATTAGATAATGAAAATTTTTTACTATTTTCTAAATCAAGAATTATTGCATTTATTTTGTTAATATCGAAATCCTTAAAACTTTTATAATGTGAAAACATATTAAATCCAAAATAAGATTTTAATTCATTCATAGCATTTATAAAATTTTTATTGCAAAAACATGCTATGTTAATATTGTAAGTATCTTTATGCATTTATATTTAAAAAATAAATTTCTTTATTTTAAAGACTATAGGATAAAATGTTCGATAGGTAAAAGGGGTTTAACTAAGAAAAAAGTAGAGGGTGACCTTAAAACCCCTAAAGGCAATTTTAATTTTAAATTTTTGCTCTATAGAGCTGATAGAATCAAAAATTTTCAAACAAAAATAAAGAAAATTAAAATAAAAAAGAATTTTGGGTGGTGCGATGACCCCAAATCTATTTTTTATAATAAACTAGTTTATTTTCCCTTTAATGAAAATGCAGAAAAACTATATTTAAAAGAAAATATTTATGATTTGATTTTGGTTATAGATTATAACACGAAACCTATTTTAAAAAATAAAGGTAGTGCAATTTTTTTACACTTAGCTTCAAAGAAATTTAGGTCAACAAAAGGATGTATTGCTATTCAGAAAAAAGATTTGTTAAAGATTTTACCAATGCTAAATAAAAAAACAAAACTGTTTATTTAACAAAAGACCTGGGACCTAAAATTGCAGAACCTATTCTTAGATATGTTGCCTTATATTTTGCTGCAAGTCTGTAATCAGACGACATTCCCATACTTAAATCTTTAAAGCCAAGCTCATAGTTCAAATTTGAAATATCTTCGAAATATTTTTCAGTATTATTATCGTTTGGTGGTATTAACATTAATCCAATAATGTTTAACTTTTTCTCATCTAGACAATATTTAATAAAACTTTTAGCATCATTCTGTGATATCCCAGATTTTTGAGTCTCATCCCCTATATTAATCTGAACAAAGTACGAAATTTTTTTATTAAACTCCTCCTCACTTTTTTTACAAACATCCGCTAATTTTGAATTATCTAATGAATGAATAAAATCAAAAATTTTAACAGCTTTTTTTGCTTTATTAGATTGAAGTTTACCAATCATATGTATTTTTAAATTCTTCTTTGAATTTTGAATTTCAGACCATTTTTGCTCTGCTTCTTGAACTTTATTTTCTCCGAAATGACAATGACCAGCTCTTATTAAAGGCTCAAGCTTAGAAATGGGGAAAGTTTTAGATACACAAATTATGTTTGGTTTATTTATATTATTAAAATTTTCTAAACTTTCTTGTATTATTTTTAACTTATTTATAGTTTCATCACTCATGATAAAAAAAAAATTTAAACTCTTTTTTATTACAGAAAAATTAAAAGAACTTAACCTAGATTATGTAAAAAAAATAGGTGCAATTTTAATACTTAGAAATATTCATAATTTTGATAAAAAAAATTTAGAAGAATTCAATAGAAATTGTAATAAAAGGAATATAAAGATATTTATATCTAATGACGTTAAAACCTTATTTTTATTAAAATCAAATAATTTTTACATATCGGCTCATAATAAAAAACATTTTAAAAACCTCAAAAGAATCAATCCAAATATTCAAATTATAGGAAGTGCACACAACGTATCTGAAATAAATGAAAAAATAAAACAGGGATGTAATTTAATCGTTTTATCTCGAATTTTTAATACATCTAATAAATACAAAAAGGGGCATCTGGGTACTACAAAATTTAACTTATTAACTAGAAATTTGAAGTCTAAATTTATAGCCTTAGGTGGAATAAATGAAAAAAATTTCAGATCAATGAAAATGCTAAATATTACTGGATGTGCGATGCTCAAAGATAAAAAAAAAGCCGGCAAATACATGCCGGCTTTTTTTAAAAAATAATTTTAAATTACTTAAAACGCTATTGATAGTGAAATAGAAGTTTCTTCTGCTGATCTTCCTGAAGTGTAAGCAGCATTTGAAACGTCAGCATCAGCTATACCGATAGTCATACCACCAACTGAGTAAGATGCAGATATTGAATCAAACTCTTGGTCTACGTCTGTACCACGGTTAGATTTTCTAGACTCTAACTCATTGTAAGAAACAGATAGATTATCACTAACCTTGTATGAGATACCGATCATCTCGTTATCAAAAGTACTTTCAGAGTTTGACCCTGCAGTTGTTGTTGCAGTTTGAATTGATACAACTCCTCTTTGATAACCAACTGATACTGGACCAGTTGAATATTTGATGTAAGCTGTACCTTCGTCTTGTCCGAAGTTACCTGTTGTTAATTTAGATTCTGTATCTTGGTTATAATAACCAACACCAACATCTAAACCTTCAACCATTGGTACTGAACCTGTGATAGTAATTTCTTGACCATCTCCAGATGTTCCACCTAGTTCACCAGATGTACCGTTGTCAGCTTGAGCATCGCCCGAACCAACATCAGTTGTGTACATAGCGTCAACTTTGAAACCAGATCCAAGTACGTCAGCCATAGTAAATCTTAAACCATATGTACCGTCCATACCGTTAACATCATCGATTGAACCGATTAACGCGTTTGCTTCTTCAAAAGCAGTTGGCGTTACATCGTCAATAGCTGATATTGGAGATCCAGTTGAAGTCATAGCAATTGATGCTGTTGTGCCCATAACGTTTCCGAATACTAATTCAGAATCATTGAACGCCATTGCATCAGTAATTGTTTGCTTATAACTTACTGTAGTACCGTTATCTAACTCACCAGAACCAGTTACAGATAATTCTTTATCCATACCTAATGGGTTTCCAGTTATAAGATA